>Ga0307408_100000055_pt1 | contig 140772 bp, 125 predicted proteins | sample 322Cmetagenome_FD_202116 | JGI IMG/M metagenome (GOLD analysis project Ga0307408, IMG submission 202116) | Maize rhizosphere microbial communities from greenhouse at UC Davis, California, United States - 322HYB-C-3 | ecosystem: Host-associated > Plants > Roots > Rhizosphere > Soil | place...
ATAATCAAGTTAGATATGTGAGCAAGGAAAGAGGGTCATACGATGAAATTGTTACGAACATTAAACTTTGTCTTAAAAATGAAGTAAGGGTTTCTGTTAGAATTAATGTTTCTCAAGAAACCTTGGAAAATATTATGCAGATTACGGAAGACTTTAGTGATTTAACTGATGCGGATAAAGAGTATTTGAATTTTTCATTCCATGAAGTTTGGCAAGAAGAAAAAGACATCGTTGGCGACATCCAGGAAGTTGTAAATACATTTCGAAGCATGGGGTTACATACCCTGTTTCAAGGAGCAAACATTGATTCAATGAGAAGTTCTTGTTATGCAGATAAAAACAATCAAGCTACCGTTAATTATAATGGTGATGTCTTTAAATGTACTGCCAGAGATTTTGAATCTAGTTCAAGAGAAGGTGTATTACAGGAAAATGGAACAATCGAATGGAATGAAACCTATTCAAAACGAATGAATTCTAAATTCAAAAATGCACCATGTTTAAGTTGCAAATTGCTTCCTGTTTGCACTGGAGGTTGTTCACAACAGGCGATGGAACACGAAGGACGTGACTATTGTTTATATGGTTACGACGAGGACAAAAAGACAGATCTTATTAAGGATAAATACCTATATGTAATGTCCTGATGAAATACATTCGACAACAAAATAAAATGGATTGTGGACCATCGTGCATTGCAATGGTCACATCACATTACGGAAAAACTTTATCATTAGATTATCTCCGAAGCGAAAGCCAGTTAACTAGGGAGGGAGTATCTTTATTGAGCATAGAGCACACGTGTTCAAAAATTGGGTTTGAGACTGCTTGTGGTCAGTTTACTGTGGACTATTTGCTTCGAAACTTCAAGAACCCGCTGATTCTGCATTGGAATTCTAATCATTTTGTTGTTCTAAAAGAAATCATCATTAAAAAGGGTGAATATGTATTCGTTATTTATGACCCAACATTTGGTAAAATAAAGCTGAATCGAAAAAACTTTGAATTATCCTGGGTAAGTGAAGACAATTCCGGTTTCGGTGTGTTTTTGGAACCTACTCAGGATTTTTTTGAAATCGAGAATCATCTTGAGAAAAAACTAAAGCTAACCAAATTGCTGGGCTACATTAAGCCCCACAAAAAACAATTTGCCACAATAATCATTCTGATGTTATTGGGAAATGCAATTTCATTGACTTTCCCATTTCTTACCAAATCCTTGATAGACAATGGGGTTGGAAACAAGGATATAAGTTACATTACTTATGTCCTATTTGCGCAATTAACATTGTACACGTCGATGACCGTATTTGATGTGTTCAGAAATAGGTATTTACTATTTATCGGTTCCAAAATTGGAATAACCGTTGTAACTGAGTTTCTCTCAAAACTGTTCACTCTTCCGATTAGTTTTTTCGAATCGAGAATGCATGGTGATCTGCATCAAAGAATATCAGATAACGAACGTATTCAACAATTCCTTACGAATCAGAGTATCACCACCGCATTTTCCATCGTGACTCTAATAGTTTACCTATTTATTTTGCCATTCTTCGGAATATCAATATTAATCGCCTATTTAAGCCTGACAAGTTTAGCTCTGATATGGTCTTATTATTGGCTACAAAAGCAAAAAAAGATTGATTACTTAATTTTCCAAGTTGGTTCAAAAAATTATGCCTCGCTCGCAGAGATTTTAACTGGAATGTCGGAAATGAAGCTCAACAGCTTGGAAGAATACAAGCAAAATAACTGGAAAAAAGTGCAGGAGGAATTTGTTTTAATTCGTTTAAGGAAAATGAAGATAGGACAGATTCAAAGTTTTGGCTATGAATTCTTGAATCAAGTTAAAAATATCCTTGTTGTTTTCTTCGCAGCGAGTTTGGTTACAACTGGCGATTTAACCGTAGGTTCATTATTGGGTGTATCATACATAATTGGTCAAATGAACGCACCGATAAGTGATATCATAGAGTTTAGTCGCTCTTTGCAGGAAGCTAAATTAAGCTATGCCCGTTTGTCTGAAATCCAAGACTATGAGTCGGAAGACAATACAAACCAAATAGACATAAAGGAAACAACAGAAATTGAAGAGGGAATCCAATTTGAAAATGTTTCATTTAAATATGACGGGATTGAATCTCCAATGGTTCTTAAGAATTTGAACTTTACAATTCCCTATGGAAAAACCACCGCAATAGTTGGAACGAGCGGTAGCGGAAAAACCACTTTAGTAAAACTGTTACTGAAATATTACAATGCTACCGAGGGTAGAATAACAGTAAATGATGTTGATATAAATGAACTTTCCTCCAAAAGTTTGAGAGCAAATTGTGGTGTTGTTATGCAAGATGGGTTCATCTTTTCGGAAACGCTATTCAGAAATGTTGTTATGGGATCTCCAGAGGATAAGGAACGCTTCAACCAAGCAATCGAAATTGCGAATCTATCAGATTTTGTAAATGACTTACCCTTACAGGAAAACACAAAATTGGGTGTTTCTGGCGTTGGTCTTTCAGGTGGTCAGAAGCAACGTGTATTAATTGCACGTGCGGTTTATAAGAATGCTGATTTTTTCTTTTTGGATGAAGCCACATCTTCCCTTGACTCCGAAAACGAGCGTATTATCCATGACAACTTAAACCAATTTTTTGATAATAAAACGGTTGTTATTGTTGCTCACCGATTATCAACGGTAAAAAAGGCAGATCAAATCGTTGTCCTCGAAAAAGGTGAAATTATTGAAGTAGGGACTCATCAAAGTTTGGTTGCAGAACGCGGTGCATACTATTCACTTATAGAAAATCAATTAGAATTAGGAGTTTAATGAAAAACCTAAATTTCCCACATCTTAGCTTGAAGGAGTATTTCAATGTGATTGTCAGTTTGATCTCTGACGATTTAAGAATTGAAAAGCATCTTTACCACTTAAGCTTGGGGCTTAATGGGTTTGATCCAACTCAAATCAAATTTGAGTTGCATGAAAGAATTTTCACCCTTGTTGGAATAACAAAGGAAATGGAAGAAGAGAAAATCAGAGATTGGTATTTCGCTCAAATCGAAAGGGTTCGTGAAATTGACATTTCTGATGACAAAGCGATACTTAAATTGTCGGGTGAAATACTTGACGGACTAATTAAAGTTCGTCATGACCAACTTAATTCTCTTAACACGCCAATTATTGAACGATAATAGAGCATTTTTTGCTATGTTAGTTCAACAATTCACTGATAAATGGCATATAGCAAAGAATTTATTTCTGCTCTTAATCTTACCACAGAATTGAATTTATCTGATTCAATTTATACAATCGACCAAAATCAAACTTTCGGTAGCTCATCAAATTACATTGAAATAAGGAGAATACTTACTCACATATTCCCAGAATTCGAAACGCATGGACTTGCGAATTTATGTGTGGGAGTGTCTTGCTTTATGAAACCTTATCTTGAAAAACTTCTTGGATCGAAACTCTATATTACAAATGGGTATTACTTGATAGAAGATGAAAAAAAATACCATCTTGATAAAGAAAGTGCAATCGAAATAATGAGGAGATCGAAAAGATCAGACAGAATTGATTTCCATACCTGGCTGACATTACCGAGTTTAGAAATAATTGATCTAACCCTTGTAAGTTCACTTGCCAGAAAGAATAAAGATCTACCTCATAATGACTTTATTTTTATACATCCCGACAATCTGAAAGCGCTAAGTTATCATCCAGTTATTATAGGTGAAGCTTTTTTAGAAAAATCGAAATATTGGTCAAAGGAAATCTTTCAAGAGTTATCCGGTTTTCAATATTAAATTAACTTTATCAACGGAGAATTAAGCGAACATTATTGATGGATAACAACTTGATCGAAATTGCATTAAAGCATAAACCTTTTTTAAGATGGGCAGGTGGAAAAAACTGGCTTTTGAAGGACTTACACAAATTTGTCCCACAACAGGGTTTTAACAACTATATCGAACCGTTTTTAGGAGGAGGTTCCGTGTTTTTCCATTTGCAACCAGAGAGAGCTTTTTTATCCGATTTAAATTCAGAATTAACAGACACTTACTACGCTATAAAAGAGTACGTGGAAGAAATAATAATTGAACTACGGACTTACCAGAATACCGAGGAGTTCTATTATAGAATGAGAGAAGTAATGCCCCAGACGGAAATCAAAAGAGCAGCAAGATTCATATACTTAAATCAAACTTCTTTTAACGGAATCTACCGAGAAAATCTTGCAGGGAAATATAATGTTCCCTATGGACATAGAACCAAAAACTTTCTCGATGAGGATCTACTTCGAAAAGCTAGTATTTCCTTGGCTAATGCGACGATAGGATCACGAGATTTCGAACAATCAATAAATGATATAAATGCAGGAGATTTAGTATTTATAGATCCTCCTTACACGGTTACACATAATAACAATGGCTTCATCAAGTACAATTCAAAATTGTTTGATTTGGAAGCCCAATATAGACTATCATCTTTCGTTGACGAAATAAAAAACAAGAATGCATTTTACATTCTTACGAATGCTGCACATCAAGATGTTAAAACAATTTTCACGAAGGAGGGAGATCAAATTCATACAGTTTCCCGTGCAAGTCTGATTGGCGGTAAAAAAGCTACGAGAGGACAATATGAGGAATTTATTTTCACTAATACTAACCAATGACCGAGGATAAAAAAATTGCACTTTTAGGAAGGCTTGTTTCGGGTTCAGATCTTAATGCCGAGTTAAGACATAGAAAAAACGAATACGTGTTTGAAAGTGTTGCTGAGACACAACGCGAACAATTTGAAAATGAGGGTTGGCTTTTGGATCGCGCCTATCCAAAAAGTAAGAAAATCAAATTCAAAAAACAGAAGCCTGTCGATGTAAGGTTCGAAGATAAAGTATGGACTATGCTTGCTAATCTTGGCTTTACATTTCTTAATAAGAACAGATCTTTCCATCTTCCTTATGATTCGGAGAACACTCAGCAAATTGATATTATAGCTAAAGATGATGAATGTGTATTAATCATTGAATGTAAAGCTGCGGAAACCAATAAAAGAGGTGATTTTAAGAAAGACCTAGAAGCTATGGCTCAAAAAATGGGTGGTTTAAGAAAATCCATTCAAATTTTGTTTCCAGAATCGAAGCTTAAATTCAAGTTTATCCTGGCGACATCGAATTATGCCATTAGCGATCAAGATCAGGAAAGATTAAATAACATACAAGGATTGCATTTAGACGAAGAGGCAATTCAATATTTCACTGAAATGCATAGTGAAATAGGCATGGCTGCTCGCTATCAATTCCTTGGAACATTATTTGATAATCAAGAAATACCTGAAATAGATAATACGATTCCTGCAATCCAAGGAAAAATGGGTGGTCATACTTACTATTCGTTCTCTATTGAACCGGAAAAGCTTTTGAAAATTTCCTATGTTCTACATAGAAACAAGGCAAATAAGAAAATGATGCCGACCTACCAACGCATTATTAAAAAAACCAGAATTGCAGCCGTACAGAATTTTGTTGAGAACGCGGGGTACTTTCCTAATTCGATAATCATTAGTCTCGATTCAGGTTCAAAACCTTTAAGATTTGATAGAGCTAACACTCAAGTGAAATCTTCGATTGCAAGCATCGGAATACTTCATCTTCCAAAAAAATATCGTTCAGCATTTGTAATTGATGGTCAACATAGATTATATGGTTACGCAAATTCTGAGTACAAAATGACAAATTCAATACCAGTTGTTGCCTTTGTCAATCTGGATAGAGAAGAACAGATTAAACTTTTCATGCAGATTAATGAAAACCAAAAACAGGTTCCGAAAAATCTGCGTAACACTTTAATTTCAGACTTACTTTGGACGTCTGACAGTTTCATAAAGCGTCTTGACGCGCTTAAATCAAGAATGTCGATAGAGTTAGGGGAAAATCGAGAATCACCATTGTATGACCGCGTTATCATTGGCGAAAACAAAAAAAATCATCTACGTTGCATTACAACGGACACTATTATCCGATCGCTCGGTAAATCAAATTTCCTAGGGAAGGTTACGAAAACAAAAATTGAAGTTCCAGGAACATTTTTCAAAGGTGATTTGGATGATTGTTTTGACCGATTGTCAGACTATTTGGTTAGATGTTATACATATTATTCAGATAACATTCCGGATCAATGGTCAGCAGGAGAAAGTGGATTTGTAGGTATTAATAAGGGGGTCTATGGCTTTATTATGCTTTTAAGTGATATAGTTGATCATTTGATCAAAGAAAACAGATGTAATTCAAATAGTAGTATCAAATCACTGTTTGACGAATCAAAAACATACATCGATTCAGTGATTAACTACACTATTGATCTCAAACCAGGTGAAATCCAAGAACTAAAATCTAAGCATGGATCTGGAGGTGATTTAAAGTACTGGAGAAGTTTACAACTTGCGGTTCGAAATGATCATTCAAACTTTAATCCCGAAGGTCTTGATGAGTACCTGAAAAAGGAAAGTAAAGAATACAACACCGAGGCATTTAAAATGATTCGTGAAATCGAGACATTCTTCAAAACTGATTGCAAAGGCAAACTAGAAGAATTTTACGGCTCATCATGGTTCAAAAAAGGAGTACCGCCTGAAACGGCTAAAAAAGCTGTTGAACTTGCCTATGATAAAAACTTGAAAATTGAAGATGACGAGGATGAAATACAACCTTGGGATTGTTTAACTATCATCGCCTATCGAACTATTGTTAGGAAGTCATGGAAAGAAATTTTTGAGCAATACTATACCAAATCTGATGAAAAGAAAATATCTGGAGGAAGCGAAGCAAAAACCTCTTGGATGGTAAAAGTTGAGAGAGTAAGAAATGAAATTGTACATCAATACTCCGTTACCAAGGAGGATTTTGAATTTATCGAGGAGATATACAAATGGTTATTGAACGATAAAAAGTGATTCGAGCATGAACCGATAAACCTGTAAAACAAACGAATGGAGAAAATTAAACGCTTCTTTACCGATATAGAATACCCAGTTTTAGGTAAAAGTCTACTTGAGGTAATTTGGATGACCTTAATTGCTTTTTTGCCTATAATCATTAGCATTTTTGATAAAGCGATTGAGGTTGAAAGCTTCAGTGACACATACACTAAAATTAAGCCCGGAGAAATGCTTTCATTTGCATTGAGTTTTATTGCTCCAGCACTTTACCTTATGATAAAAACCAATGATAGTGGGTACAAATTACCTGCATTACATTTGTTTTCCATAATCACAATAATAACGTATGCAAGTGCCTCCTTTCTTTATATTAAAGCAAAGAATAATTCTGGGAATAACGTAGATATGGAAGTTCATAAAATGGACTTATACTTCTATTTAGCACTTTCATTTCTTGTTTCAGCTTTCCTTTGTCGAATTTACTCTGTTTACCACGGCCGAAAATCCTCGACATACGCACAAACGAGGAATAATGAACAAGATGACTTTACACGTGGTTTTAGAAATAACCTGCCGAAAAAATGAGTTCAGAACGTAATATTAGCTTTACCGCTATCAGAGTTAAACAGCCCATGGGGGATTTGTTAATTTGCAATATTGATGCAAGAACAATGGTTGATATTTCTTATTCTGATGTTAGAAGAATGGAAGAACGAGATGTCGAAAAGTATCTTGGAGTTCAGCGACCATTGGATCAAAGTCGTGTAAAGGAAATTAAGTCCTATTTAATGTCTCCAGATGCTTCATTTCCTACAGGTGTTGTACTCGCTGTGGATCAGAAGTGCGCAGAGTTTGATCCTAATACTAACACATTGCATTTAAAAGACTTTTTACCTGATGCAGACCAAGCAGGAGAACATGAACCAATTCCATTAGGTAAGGTTGCAAAAATTCTTGATGGTCAGCATCGCATCGCAGCGTTTACGATTCATGAAAAGAATGCAGATAAATACTTGTTTGACGAAACACTTTCAGAAATAAATTTTGAATTCAATGCTGTAATATTTGTCGGGTTAGACATTGATGAACAAGCGAACATTTTTGCAACAGTAAATCTAGCTCAAACAAAAGTTAATAAAAGTTTGGTGTATGATCTTGAAGGCTTATCAAAATCACGAAGCCCTTTTAAAACGTGTCATAAGATTGCGGTTACACTTGATAGCGTTGATCCAATAAGTCCGTTATACGAACGTATCAAAAGATTAGGTGTTAAGACTAAAGGGAGAGAATATTCTGAGCCGCTAACTCAAGCTGTATTTGTTGAAGCTTTAATGAGATTAATTTCTCCAGATCCATTTAGTGATAGGATTTTGTACCTAAAAGGAAAAGAACCTTCAAAGGTTGAAGGTAATGATTTGAAGAAATTCCCTCTGAGGAACATGTTTATTGAAAAGAAAGATCAGGAAATTGCTCTAATAATCTATAATTATTTCTCTTGTATAAAGGAACTATGGCCGAAGGCATGGGAAGAAAAAGATAAAATTGGAAATATACTTCCTCGATCTAATGCTTTTCGTGCTTTTATGAGATTTTTGAAATTGGGCTACCCTGAGCTTGTTTCTGGAAATTATGGGAAAGTACCTTCAGTGGATGAATTTAAAACTTTATTCAAAAATCTAGCAGTATCAGATGAGGATTTTACATCTGGACATTTCAAACCAGGTAGCGGTGGTGAATCGGCATTTTTCAAATTACTAACTGGTGTACATACTATTGAAGATCTTAAGGAGGCTAATTGAAACTTAATGAATTCCATTGAAGTTAGATGACTGTAACTATCTGGTAAATTAGAAATTTAGAACCTTTTTAAGAACCTCATAAAAACGCAAAAGCCGCGAACCCTTATGGTTGCGCGACTTCTACGCTTTATTCCGTGGTCCCACTTGGGATCGAACCAAGCACCTACTGATTATGAGTCAGTTGCTCTAACCGACTGAGCTATAGGACCAAATTCAACCCTTTAACAGCGTTGAATTTACAGGTTGCAAATATAGTATTTCCTTTGAAAAACGGACAAAATTCAGCTTTTTTTGTTTCTCTTTCTATTCTATCTGTTTATCTGTGTGTCTTCGCTGTAGCTACGGCGCAAGCGTCGCACTTCTATGCGAAAACCACTATCTTCGTCACATGCACCAGCAACTCATCGATTATTTCAATACGATTTCTCCTTTAACCAAAGAAGAAGAAAACGCTATTGCAGCGACGATCAATATCCAGGCATTTCCAAAAGGACATTTATTGCTGCGTGAAGGTGAAATCTCTCTTGCTGCGTATTTTGTACTGAAAGGCTGCGTGCGCCAATATTATCTGGTGGATGGCGAAGAGCGGACGATCAATTTCTTTGCAGAAAATCAGTGGGTAATCTCCATGACCAGTTTTACAGCACAACAACCTTCGAATCACTTTATGGAATGCTGCGAGGAATGTTTCCTGGTTGTTGGGAATCGTGAAAAAGAAGAAGGATTGTACAAAGCGTTTCCTCGCCTGGAATCCATTTCGCGGAAAGTGATGGAACGTGTATTTGCCGAACAACAGGAATTGATGGGGGCTTACTTTACTGATTCTCCTGAACAACGCTATTTGAAATTAAGAGATAGCCGCCCGGATTTGATGCAACGGCTACCTCAATATTTACTGGCAAGTTATATAGGTATTCAGCCTGAATCATTGAGCCGGATCAGGAAGAGATTGGCAAAGAAATGATCTAAACGCCTATTTCTAAAACCACGTTCCCACGTTTTCGTCCGCTTTCTACATACCGATGTGCTTCCTGGATTTCATCCATTGTGTAAGAACGATCTATCAACGGAGTTAAGACGTTCTTCTCCAACAGCATCGCGATAAAGTCAATATCCTCTTTTTTCGTTTTGATCATGCCGCTCAACACCTTGTGCCTGGAAAATAACTGATGTGAAATCCCTTTAAGCATTGTTCCGAAATCTGCTGCGCCTAAAATGAGAGTCCCTTCTTTTTTCAATAGCGATTTACAAAGCTTGTAATCCAGTTTATTTACCGTTTCATATACAACATCGAATTTTCCCTCCAACGTTTTCCAGTTCACCGTTTTGTAATTCAGCACTTCATCTGCACCGAGAGATTTTACGGCATCCAAATTTCCTCCGCCACAAACGGCTGTCACTTCTGCTCCCAAATAATTCAGCAACTGAACCGCCGCACTTCCAACTGAACCCGATGCACCGTAAACAAGAACTTTGTCTCCTTTTCTAATCTTAGCTTTCCGAATAAAATCATAGGCTGTTGCAGTTCCGAAAACGGAAGAAGAAGCGCTTTCAAAGCCTACATTTCCAGGTTTGACAGAAAGAAAATCATTTTCATTCATTGTAACAAACTCAGCATAAGTTCCAAAACGCAACTCCGTAGTTCCAAACACCTCATCTCCGGGTTTCCATTTGGTAACTTTCTTTCCGGTTTGAACAATTCGTCCGGAAAACGTGCCACCCAAAATACTTCTCTTAGGCTTAGTAAAACCGAAGAACAAGCGAACTGCCCACGGATCTGCTTTTCTGATCCTGATATCGCCTATGTTCACATTACTGCAAACCAATTGAATCAACACTTCATTTTCATTGATTGCCGGACGAGGTATTTCACTGATCTGCAATACTTCCGGTCCACCATAATTGTTACACAAAACTGCTTTCATAAATTTGAATTATGATGCAAAGCTATTGCGACAAAAAAACCAATTCATTGACTTGGGTTAAGAAATAGAGAAAGCACATTTTCATTACATTTTTTACCATCCTTGAAACATGGTTTGATCAGTATCAAATTGAAACCGCGAGTTTTGCTCAAAATTCAACTATGAAACTGTTTTTACAATCCCCGCTTTCCTTAATTACGACGTTTGTTTTTATTGCATTTTCTTCATTTTCACAAGAAACTCCTGATCGCGTCAAAGTGGCGGTGAATCCTTTCGACGGAATAATGGTTATGGGTTATGTAGACAACGGAGCTTTCCTAAATTTTACAGGACCTAATCTCAGTTTCTCCAAAGGAAAGTCCAAACTCATGTTCGGGATGTTGCCTTCGTTGCGTTATAAGGAGGACCATTCGACAATAAAAAACGCGCCGCTAACACCTAATCTGGGAATGGGTATGACCTTCTGTTACAAAAAAATCGTACTACAAGTTCCATTGTACTACAATGCCAAAACAGCTACCGCGAACGGTGAATGGAATGTTGGAGTTGGGATCGGTTTCAGGTTGAAGTAGTAGGATACTGTTCTAATATTTGTAATTTACCTTTCGAAATCAATAATGAGTAAGATGGCAAATCCGATATATCCTTGTTTGTGGTACAATAACCAGGCTGAAGAAGCCGCAAAATTCTATTGCACCATTTTCCCGAATTCCCGCATCATTAGTGTGAACCCGATAGTTACCATATTTGAATTGAACGGGACAAAATTTATGGGCTTAAACGGTGGTCCAAATTTCCAGTTCAATGAAGCTGTTTCTTTTGTTATCAGTTGTGACACGCAGGAAGAAATTGACCATTACTGGAATAAACTGATAGGTACTAAAGGCAGTGAATCGATGTGTGGCTGGCTAAAAGACGAATTCGGAATGTCGTGGCAAGTGGTACCAGGCATTCTTGGAGAATTGATGGCTGATCCGGAAAGAAGTCAGCGCGTTGTTGATGCGTTTATGAAAATGAAAAAGTTTGATATCCAGGCGTTGCTTGATGCCTAGATCTAGTTCTAAAAATAAATTTCACTTTACTCCCGCAGATGCACAGATAGTATGCGAGCCTACCGGTCTCGCTATGTTCTAATATTAAAATTGTTCGTAGTCAAATGACATAAGATAAGAGGCGCATCTGTGGTAAATAAATCGTTCTCATTGACTGGGAAATAAAAAACGGGATCCTCTCGAATCCCGCTCACCAATACAATTTATCAGATTTTATTAATTCAATATTGGTGAAAGTTGTCCCTCAGATTCAGGTATGTAGTCAATCTCTGTTTGAATAAGATCTTCAAGAACTTCACGTCGGCGAATTAAATGTCCAACATTGTTGCTTACCAAAACTTCGGCCGGACGAAGGCGTGAGTTATATTGGTTACTCATGCTGAAACCATAGGCTCCTGCATTCGAGATAGCAAGGATATCACCTTCTTTCGATTCGTTGATTGGTCGGTCGAAAGCAAACGTGTCCGTTTCACAGATGTACCCGACTACGGAATACAATTTCTTCGGACCATTCAGATTCGAAATGTTCTCAATTTTGTGGTAAGCATTGTAGAACATGGGGCGAATCAAATGATTCTGTCCGCTATTCACACCGAGAAAAACAGTAGATGTTGTCTGCTTTACAACGTTTACCGAAGTCAGCAAAACTCCCGCCTCTGAAACAAGGAATTTACCCGGTTCAAAGCGAAGCTCCAGCTTTCTTCCGTAAGACTTACAAAAGGCTTTGAACGAATCCCCGATCTTTACACCTATTTCCTCGATTGGTGTTACGTAGTCATCTTCTTTATAAGCAACTTTGAATCCTGAACCGAAATCCATGAATTCAAGATCCGGGAAAAGTGGAGCTGTATCATAAAGTAGTTCCGCACCGCGAAGAAAAACTTCTGCATCAATAATGTCGCTTCCCGTATGCATGTGCAAACCGATTACTTTCATTTGATAATGCTGAGCAATACGTTGAATATGCCGAACCTGGTGGATAGAGATTCCGAATTTCGAATCAATATGTCCAACAGAAATATTTGCATTTCCTCCGGCCATGATATGCGGATTTATTCGCACACAAACCGGAACAAGCGATTTGTATTTTGCTCCGAATTGTTCCAAAACACTCAGGTTATCAATATTGATCGTAACGCCAAGTTTTACCGCCTCTTCAATTTCAGCAAATGAAACACCGTTTGGTGTATACATGATATCAGTTGGCAGGAATCCAGCCCTGATCCCAAGAAGAACTTCCTCAATAGAAACAGCATCCAATCCACAACCTTCTTTTTTCAATACTTTCAGAATTGCAGAATTGCTTAAAGCTTTCATGGCATAATGGAGTTTTACTTCCTGTTTACCAAAGGCATTTTTCAATCTATGGTATTGCGATACAATTTTCGCTTCATCATAAACGTAAAGTGGTGTTCCAAAGGCTTCTGCAAGGTTTAGTAATAAATCGTTCTCCATTTTTTTGAATTAGGCTTCAAAACTAAAAAATGATTTTCATAAAACAACATAATGAAATTTATTTTAACATTTTGTTAAAATAACCAGCATCAAAAGCGTAAAGAGCAATCGTCCTTTCATTTACCATCTGATGAACCAATATTGTACAAAAGTGTATCTTGGCTAAAATATTTTCTATGAAACCGATAACAATTCTCTTTCTGCTACTTGGCTTTACTGTTAATGCACAAAAAGCCAAAGAACAAACTATCAAAAGCGAGATCAAAAAAGTGAAGCTTTATATTACTTCCGGTGAAATGACTCACGAGGCAAATGTGAAACTTGAAAAAGGTCGAAACAAACTGATCTTTAGCGGGATTTCCGCATTCGCAGATCCAAATTCCATTCAGTTTACAGGTGACAATAATTTCCGGCTCGTATCTATTTCCACTGAAATCGATTTCCTTGCTGCAGAGGCTTACAACCCTAGAATTTCTGTTCTAAAGGATTCATTGGAAAGCATGAAGGATGCGCTTCAGTTAAACATTGATACGGAATCTTCCTATAATGCAGAACTTGGGGTTATGAATACGAATAAAGACCTGAAAGGGGCAAATTCGACATTAACTGTAGAACAAATAAAGAACGCCGGAGAATATTACAGAACCCGTACGCTTGAGATCAACAGGATCGTAAGCAAACTAAAAAAGGAACAATCGCTTTTACGCGCGAAGATAGAAGCCACACGTTTGCAACTGACAGACTTGAACTACACAGAAAATCAGCGCAGTAACCAGATCATTATACTGGTGGACGCAAACGAAGCAGGAAGTGTAAACAGCATTTTGAAATACAATGTGAGCGATTGTGGTTGGGTTGCAAGCTATGACCTTACGGCAATTGACATCAATCAGCCGGTAAAACTGAAGTACAAAGCCCAGGTTTACAACAACACGGGGAACGAATGGAAAGATGTGCAATTAACGCTTTCTACGGCAGATCCGACACTTTCGGCGACTGCTCCGACGTTGAATCCGTTCTACCTTGAATACAGCAACTACATTGAACAGGAAAGAAACGGATATATCCAACCTATAAGCCAATCGCAACAAACGATGTACAGAAGCCAGGTGGAGAACGAGATCAACTGGGCCAATCAACGCGCCTATGACAATTACATGCTGGACAAAGACGACAAAAGCGCGGAACTCTTTGAAAACAATAACATGGCTTTCAATTTCCAGAATTTATCATCTAACGGACTGCTTTCCAATTTTGGAAAAAAGGTGACAAACATTAATACCCAGGACATTTACATCAGCGAAATGACGGCTGAATTCCCAGTTCCGAACACCTTCTCTTGTCCTTCAGATGCCCGACCGTATTTAGTGGAGATTAAAGAAATTTCGGTTCCTGCAACGTTCTCACAAGTCAGCGTTCCGAAACTTGACCAAAGTGCATTCTTACTGGCAAACATCGTCGGATGGCAGGACCTTGAATTGATTCCGGGAGCAACTTCTGTTTATTTCGGAGGAAACTTTGTAGGAACAAGCTATATCGATACCAGAAATGTAAATGACACTTTATCACTTTCTTTCGGAAGAGACCCGAAGATACAGGTTATCAGAAAGTTGAAATCTGAAATGAGTACGAAAAAAGTCACTGCAGGAACAAAACGTGATACTTATTATTACGATATCCAGGTTCGCAACAACAGAAGTGTTCCTGTTACAATTGATGTGTTCGACCAGATTCCAATTTCAAAGAACAGCGAGATTACCGTAAGTGTTGAAACGCTTGGAGGTGGAAAGAAAGACGATGTTACAGGCGAAGTAACTTACAAGATCACACTTCAACCGGGTGAAACAAAGAATCTGGAACTTGGTTATACGATCAAGTACCCGAAAGATTACAATGTAAAAGTGAAAACTTACCGAACCGTGAAAGCAGCGAAATTCTAACTTCGACTGCGCTGCGCGTATTCCGCCACAGGCGGATATGGCGAAAGCATTCAGTTACCATTTCGACTACGCTGCGCCTATTCCGCCTCGGCGGATGCGGCGTAAGTGAAAATGACAGAAAACATAAAAAAGACGACTGAGGTTCTCGAAGTCGTCTTTTTTGTTAATGAGAGCCACGCTCAACAAACGTACACTCCATAATCAGGTGTTTACGTTGTTCTGTAGATTCTTTTAGTCGATCCATCAAACGCGCAACGGTTTCTTTACCAATTTCCTTGATTGGTTGACGCAACGCTGTAATTGGTGGTGAGAAGTACGAAAACGCTTCACTGTCATCGAACGAGATTACTTTAATCTGATCCGGAACTGAAAGATTCAGCGAATTCAAAGCTCCCAGTGTTGAAAGTGCTACTTTATTGTTCAATGAAACAATAGAATCAACGCCTTTGGAAACCATATCTTTAATAACGTTGGTAGCATTTTGGTTTTCATCGCTTACTGCAGAAATTTCGTAAGGGATATTCTCAGCATTACAAGCAGTTACAACTCCTTCGATACGTAAACGGATAGTCATAACATCAGAAAGTACAGGATGAATAATTCCAACTTTCTTAGGTTTGTTCTTGAAGAGCTTTACCAGTTTCTTCGCTTCATCCGTATTATCAATTCCAACAAAATCGGCGAACTCATCCCCTATTCTGTCTACCCAAACTACAGGAATCGGTGTTTCATCAAGAACGGGTTTCAATTCAGGAATTCCGTTACAAGGTGCAATGATCAAAGCATCTACCGAGCGCAGGATCAAATCACGCATCAGTTTAATTTCCATTCCCGGATCGTCGTTCGTGCTGACAATGAACAAGCTATATCCCTGATCATACAATGATTCCTGGATGGATTTACTGAGCTCCGAATAGAATGGATTGGAAATATCTGCCAAAACCAACCCGATAGTCTGTGTTTTTCCTTCACGTAGTCCTTTTGCAAAAAAGTTAGGAACGTAATTCAATTCCTTTGCTTTTTCAAGGATCAATTTTTGTGTATTCTGGCTAATATTGAATTGTGCGCCTTTTCCGTTCAACACAAACGAAACCGTAGATTTCGAAATGTTCAAACTTTCAGCGATGTCTGCCAGGGACGTTCTTTTGGGTTTCATAGTATTAGTTACGTTTATCAATTCCCCACCACATTTTATTGCGAATGGTATCTAAGAAATTAGTGTGTTCGAGTTTTACCACATTGATCATGTAGCTTGCTTTGTGAATAATAACCTCTTCACTCTGCTTTATATTTTTTGAGTTGCCGTCGAGCGACAGTAAGTAGTTTCTTTCTCTCCCTTCAACTTTTAGTCGAACGGGCATTTTATCCGGTACAACAACGGGTCTTACATTCAGGTTGTGCGGGGCAATCGGTGTAAGAATATGCACCTGGCATCCTGGAGTTACAATTGGTCCTCCACAACTTAAACTATATGCCGTAGATCCTGTTGGTGTGGACATGATCAATCCATCCGCCCAATAGGAATTCAAATACATATCATCGATATAAGCATGAACGGTGATCATGCTGGAAGTTTCTTTTTTATGCAAAGCCACCTCATTCAGGGCAACGTTCTCCGCTCCGAAAATATTTCTTTCCGTTTCAACACGAAGTAAACTTCGAAGCTGGAAGTCATAGCGCTTTTCATAAACCAATTGCATCGCTTCATCAAAAGCATCGATCCCAATGTTCGCAAGAAACCCCAATCTACCGGAATTGATCCCGATGATAGGCACGCCTGAATCACGGACGTAGGAAACCGTTTTAATAAACGTTCCATCTCCCCCGATACTAAAAGCAAGATCTATTCCCGCAGAAAAATCAAGGTGACTCGTGAAATGGTCAACAGAAGCATCAACAACTCCCTTATTAACCAGTTGCTCTTTGAGCTGTTTTTCAACCACGATCTGCCAACCGAAATGATTCAGTTTTGCAAACAATAGTTTAAATAACCCAAACGACTGTTTGTTTACTTTTTTACTGTAAACCGCTACCCTCATGTTACATGTTTAAATAGTTCATGAGCGCGTCATAACGGTATTGCAGGTCATCCATATCCGAAGAACGCTGGTAACTTGCTTTCACAATCATATCATGCCGTTCAAACGATCGGATAATTCTCGAAAGATCAATTTCTGAGATCTTCAGCGTTACTTCGATTTTTGTTGTATCTGATGAACTCATGATGTAGGTTGAAAGAATCTTTGCATTTTCACTTTCAACTATTTGTGCAATCAAAGCCAGGGAATAATCGTGCTTGTTCATTTCCAGGACCACAATTCCTCCAACTTCTTTAATACTCGAAGTATTTGCAATAAGAGTCATCAACTGGTGAACAGAAGTACAACCCACATATTTCTCGTTTTCATCCAGGATAGGAAGAACCGAGATCTTGTGTTCAGACATGCGGGAAAGCACCTCGTACACGTGAGCATTTTCGCCTACATACGGTCGCGGCAAATGATCAAAAAGAACATCAAGCGAATGATCAAGGTCCTTTTTATCCAGGATATCTGATTCTGAGATCAATCCGACGAAATTTCCATTTTTGAGGACAGGCAGGTGTGAAACCTTAAATTCTTCCATCCAATTCAACGCTTTTTCACCAGTATCCGTATGGAGTAATGGAGGAATTTCATCTGTTATAACTTCTCTTGCAATCATGATATGCCAAAATAACTATAATTCACCGAATGAACCGACATCATTGGCTTTTTTTTATGATTCGACTAAATTCAATTTACATTTCTCTTCAATAACTTTACTTTTGAACAAAAATCAGGAAGAATGACAAAGCTGAGTGTGAATATCAATAAAATTGCAACCATCAGAAATGCCCGTGGAGGAAATACTCCGAATGTGGTCCAGGTTGCTATTGATTGTGAACGTTTCGGAACTGACGGAATTACGGTTCACCCACGTCCGGACGAGCGCCACATTACTACTCAGGATGTGTATGATTTGGCAAAGGTCGTTAAGACCGAATTCAACATTGAAGGTTATCCTGATGAGCGTTACATGAAAATGATCGCTGAAGTGCTGCCAGCCCAGGCAACTTTAGTTCCTGATCCACCACACGTATTGACAAGCAACGCGGGTTGGGACACAAAAACAAATCTTGGTTTGCTGACAGACCTGGTGCAGGAATTCAAACGATTAGGGGTACGTTCTTCCATTTTTGTGGATACCAACCTGGCAAACATTGAATACGCAGCAAAATGTGGTGTAGACAGAATTGAACTGTATACCGGGCCATTTGCCGAGGAATACACTTCTGACCGCGAAAAAGCTGTTTTGCCATATGTAGAAGCTACTAAGCTCGCCGTAGAACTTGGTTTGGAAATCAATGCCGGCCACGATTTAAGCCTGGATAACCTGAAATTCTTTAAGCAAAGTTTGCCGAAACTGGATGAGGTTTCCATTGGTCATGCCTTGATCTCAGATGCCCTTTACCTTGGATTAGAGAATACTGTGAGAATGTATAAGCACTTGCTGGTATAAGACTACCTTTTATAAGATGAAAATCCCCACTAACCGAGGTTAATGGGGATTCCATATCACATAGAATTTCTAATCTTATTTCTTAACGATTCTAGCTGTAACCTGATTTGTAGTAACTGCATCTGTTACTTTCACAATGTAAACACCACTATTCAATCTTGAAAGATCAATAACCGTATTTTGTTCGCTAGTTTTCATCGTATGAACTACCTTACCTGTTAGATCGAGAACTTCAACAACACCATTGATATCCATGTTCTCAATAACAACAGATCCTTGGGTTGGGTTTGGATAAACCATAATCGTATTTGAACTGAACTCACCAATACTCAAGTTAGATTGTCCTGTAACATCAACGCGACCAAACGCATAAGTTGTTTCAAATCCGAATAATTCTTCCAGTTGTGCTGCGGCACGTCCAGCAACTGAAGGATTACTCTCGTTTTTAGCCATTTCTTGAAGAACTGCTACAACATCCGGATTAGCAGTCAAATACTCTTTTTGATTTTCTGCTGCTTGAATATCCATGTAGATCTTATTGAATGCATAATCCAATCCATTCGTGTTATTCAAGAATTCAGTTGCTTTAGACACATTGCCATTCTTCAATGCCAATTCGAATTTCACTTGATTGTAATAGCTATTATCTCTTAATTCCAAGGATTCAACTTCCTTTTCTAAAAGTGAATAGTTTTCAGCATCCAACAAAGCAGAACTCAATAGTTCATTTGACATCAAATCATAAGATCTTTGCAACTGATTATGCTCAGAAGCCAACTCATCAGTCTCATTAGTTACCAATAGATCAGAAACTCTGTCTAATTCTGTAGCTAAAACTTCTCTTTGCGCAATTCCAACAACCTTACCACCTGACAGTAATGACGGACAGCTAGACGTATTAACCGATTGTTGAATAGTCATATAAGTAGTTGAATATGAATCAGGAATCATTCCCATTCCTGAAGGTGTAGTATACACATAATTAATTGGTTGGGCGCCAGTACCTAAAACGAAATCATGCGTTAACGAAGTAGATTCACCAGTAAGCGAAAATCTATTATTAGCTGCTCTTTTAGCTGCTTCTACAGGATCACTTGGGTACATATAACCCTGGTCATAACAAATAGCGCCATTATTCGCAACGGAAAGATCGTAAGCGGCTATTGGACTTGCGAACGTGTTACATTTCCATACCAAACCTGTAGAATTTCCTACAACAGCATTTCCGTTTACACCATCAGATTGTCCACCGATATAAAGCTTCGTGAAATAGTTGTTATACACCAAATTTGCGTTCACTGTAGAGTTACCAATGATAACACCATATGTTCTCGCATTTGCCAAAGGTGTTGCATTTGTGATTCCAAAGTTGTTTTCCTGGATCGTAAATCCTGTAGACGATGTAAAGTAAACTCCGGAAGTTTGAGTTGTTTTCTCAAATACCTTGAAGTTACTTCTTGTAACCGTAGAACCATTGCTCGATTGCGCTCTAACACCTATATTATTATCAATATACGTGTTTCTATCAGCAGAGAAGGCATCTGTTGCTGAAGTATTGGTTACATAGATTCCGAAGTTGAAATTCTCGAAGATATTCGGGTCGTAAGACGTACATGGTGACGTCCCTGAAGCACATCTTGCGTTTGCGTTAAACGTAGTGTTTCGAGAGAAAATTCCGTACCCTGTTTGCTTAAATGTGGGTTCCGTAATAGAGAACGTACATCCGGAAACGTTCATTCCTTTCACGTAGTAGAAATCTACACGACTAATAGGAGTTAAGCCTCCTTTCAATGGAGCTGTAACCAGGAAGCTACAATCAGACAATACAGAAACGTTATTCAGTCCTCCCGGAGCAACATAACTTCTGGCAACAACATCTCTTTGATTGTTTCTAAACGTACTTCCAGTTGCTGTAATTATTCCTCCCGTTTTTGTTGTACTGTACGTTCCATTATTCTCATCAAATGCACCCAATACTACACCCTTACTTGCGTGTTCGATGATGGATCCGTTTTGCACGATCAAACGACCTTGCTGGCTGCTTCCATAAGCAGAACCTTGAACCAGAGTGCTTCTACCCCAAACTTCAACTCCATCCCACATCATATCACTGGAACATCCAACATCAACTGTCAAAGTTGTATTATCCAAAATCAATCGTCCACCATCCAAAACGTCATTTCCTTCTTCAATGATCAATTTTGCACCAGGAGCAAATTTTAAGATCATTCCACTGATTGTGATTGATTTTCCTCTTGGGATGCGTAACTCATCACGAATTGTAACTGTGTTTGAATTGTTTCCTGCACGTGCTAACGGATTATTTGCGTTTCCGGCGGTCCACGTAGCATTGGTTGTTGCTGTGAACGAGTTTTTATCGAAAAGGGAATTCAATAAGCAACAAGAGATATCATCGCCCTGAATATAAAAATCATTATAATTGAATCCATCTATTTGATCAGGTAGTACGAAGGTTTTGTAGTTATTGTACGGATAAGAAGGACCATATGTGTCAATTTGCATATAGTTAGCGGCAACACCAGTAGCAAACACTCCGTTCACCAGCGATATTAATGATGGGTTAGCATTTGGAACTATTCGAGCAAAACCAGTTGCGTTTGCAACGTATAATCCTGGCACACCACCAAGAGTAAAATACTCAATTTGTGAATTTTGGTAGTTGATATTTCCAGTCACGTTCAAAGGCGTAATAGCTGGTGTACCGGCGTTCAAATCAATATAATCTATACCGGTATTATATCCTGCAAGAGGATCAACTGTATGCGTAATGAACAAATATCTTCCGGAAGGATCGAATTCCAATCCATGTAAAAATGGTGATTGACCATTCGCAGTAATGACCATCGGATACCAAAATTGCTGCATGGAAACCAAATTACCACTTGCATCTAAACTCATAACAGAAACAGCGCTGCAATTCGTATTTGATATAATTCTTGTATGCGGTGCAGCAACTTTATACTTTATTGGACCACCGTCAGGCAATTCAAATACTTCCAATTCACAACGGATATCATAAAAAGACACCATACTTCCAAAATTAAAATTGATCCCGGTGTAAGTAACTCCTGTTTGATCAAGTTTATAAATTTTACAAGTACTCTCAGTTGTACAAAACACAAAATGAGATCCATCGCTTCTAGGTTTGGAGATAGCCCAATGACCATTTGCATCTTTAAAATTTGGTCCGAAAAGCGATCCTCCCCATGAACCTGGTTGATATAGTTCTCCCATTCTGGTAGAATTGATTTGACAAGTCATGGTAAAATCCAGTATTAATGCAAAATACTCATCACCTTTTGTTAGGTCTGGTGAATAAACTCCTGTAGTGAAGATATAAAAACGTTCACAGTTACCGGGATCTTTAACAACTGCGATTTCAGATCTGCCTTTTCCACTCCACTGTGCAAATACCGAAATATCGCCCAATTGGTATCCTTCAGCATCGTAGACCTGGTCATCAACAATAAAAAATTTCAAGTTTCCTTGTGCATCAGGAAAGGCATTGGAAGCATACTCTGCTTTTGCCCCATGATAATCGTTTACTCCGGGGCCGGTAGGTAGGTTTATCGCAACTGAATTTTTGATGTACTTAGGTGCGATGATAGTTAGGGGATTCTGTGCCAGTAATTTTAATCCTACGCATAGGAAGAGGCACACTAATAAAAAGTGGTTCTTTCTCATAAAATTGATTTAGATTTCCACGAAAATAGGGATCGAAAAACAATAGTTTAAGAAGTCATTTTAAAAAAAATGTTAAAAATTTCACCTATAAAATCAGGTGAACAGAGTGCAATTTTATGATTGACATTTAGTTACGGAGTTCATTGATATATCCAATATTGAATTTACCAAACATGAAAAAAAATTACGATTTCAGGAAACGATAAACGTGTTTCAGAATTTGTTTTTTCTGATCTTTTTTGGCGTAATCCGTCATATCGTTATGACCGATCTTTTTCAGTTGAACCACCTTCATTCCTATACTGTCAAGAACAGTTTTCGCTGGAATAACTCCTGTATCCGCAACTTTATCAATAGAACGCAAGGTTAGCATTTGCGGATATTTCTGTAATGGAAACGGGAAACGAAGATTATCAAGCGTAATCACTTTTCTGTAATCTTTCGGATTTTTAGTTGCTGTCAATACCGACATATCTCCACCGTTCGAATGACCGATCAGATCAATTGAGCTAACTTCTACACCCGGATGGTTTGACTTAAAATGAGCGATAGTACCTTCTATGGATTGCATTCCTCCCAACCAAATGGGGTAACGCTGTTTGAAAATCTCTGTTCCGAAAGGAAGCGGTGGATCGTTCGGTAATTCATGCTGAATACTCAATACCCAATATCCTTTTCGGGCAAGGTTTTTTGTCAGGTAAGTATAACCGAGGTAATTTTTCTGGTAGTTCTTTCCGTAACCATGACTGAACACTATCAACCGAACGGGTTTAGTGGAATCAGATTTCACCTGGTGATAAAGCACATAAGGTACTTCCCTGTTTCGGGCTTCGTCTGTAAACGAATAAAGATATGTTGACAGTTTAAGCTTTTCCGTTTTTAATCTTCGGGCTTTTTCCTCTTTCGAATTAAGCGATTTTGACGAAACTGAAAACCACATCACCGTGAAGAGCGTTAATGCTCCCAACAAGCTTGTTACAAATAAGTTCAGTAGTTTTTTAAACATACGCCAATTCCTTCTGCAAAGATAGATCAATAGAGGAAGAGATGCAAAAGAGAATAGATCAGGATTTTCCCTGCCTATTCTCTGTTCATTATTTTCTCAAATTAGATTGCGGAATCTATTGATAAGTTATTTTCATCGCCGTGCACTTGCACTTTTGCACTTTTCGGGAAGAATTTCTCTTTTAATCGGTCAACGATGTAGTACATGATCGGAACAACAATGATTGTAAGGAACATTGACGATGTCAATCCACCGATCAACACCCACGCCAAACCGTTTTTCCATTCTGCACCCGAACCCGCAGCAGTTGCAATAGGAATCATACCTACGATCATGGCAATCGTTGTCATCAGGATCGGTCGCATACGTTCACGAACAGATTCCAACAAGGCAGTGTAAGTTGTTCTTCCGTCTTTCTTCAAATGGTTTGCGAAGTCAACGATCAAAATGGCATTTTTCGCGACCAATCCGAGCAACATCAATACTCCGAGCATGGTAAAGATTCCGATATTCATGGCGGCGAGATTCAGCGCCAGGAATGCTCCGGGAAGTGCTACCAGGATGGAGAAAATTACAACCAAAGGATATACGAAGTTATCGTAAAGTGCTACAAGGATCAGGTAAACAAGGATCACACCGATCAACATTGCTGTTCCAAGCGCTCCCATCGACTCATTCTGACGTTTGATCTCACCCCCCCAATAAAGGCGAACCTCATCGTTCAACGGTTCTCTCTCCATGTAAGCTTTGATTGAATCAGCCACATTTCCAGGAGCTGTTCCGTTCACATAACAACGCAAAGTTGTATTACTCACACGGTTTTTACGTTCCAATGAACCGTAACCGTTTTCCACATAAACATCCGCGAATTCTTTCAATTCCACCTGGCGTCCATCGTTCGACATAAACGTCATTGAACTGATATCCGCCAGACTTTTACGATCGAATTTATCCATGATCACATTGATGTCATACTCTTCACCTTTGTCATCAAATTTGGATTTATCGTTACCCGTCAATGAATACTGAAGCTGCTGACCAACAACTGCAATCGGCAAGCCCAACTGTCCCATTTTTTCACGGTCAAGATCTACACGAACCTCCGGATTCACCTCATCAGTAGAAATTACCGGATCTTTCGCTCCGGGAATATGCTTGATGTATTCTTTCAAACGACGTGCTTCGTCCATCAACAAATCCGTATCCGTTGAAGAAAGGAACATTTCGATAGGCGCTTCTTCAGATTCTACCATCCCGATATTGATCGCTTTCACTTCGATTCCCGGGAATTTCATCTGGATCTTCTTGCGAACCTCTTCCATGTATTTCTCGGTCGGATATTTCTTCTGCATATCCGGTTTCATCTGGATAGTGATCTCAGACTTATTCTCGGAACCAAAAGCAGCTGCACCCATACCGGCGCTCGGTCCTCCAACGTTGGAGAATACCATATCTACCACATCTTTCTGAGCCAATAACAATTGTTCAATCTGCATTGTTGTTGTATTGTTCTCTTCGAAAGTGGCACTGCGTTCGTACTTCAATTTCAACATGAATTTTCCCTGGTCTCCCTGAGCAACGAACTCCTGACCTACAATTCCTGTAGCCATTGAACCCATTCCGGCGAAGAACAATAGAACAATTACTGGAATGGCAAATTTCTTATTGCGTAAACTCCATCCTACCAGTTTTACATAGGCTTCTGTGAATGCAGTAATACGACGTTCAAACCATGCCAACGGAATGTGGAACCAGTTTTTCTTCGGATCCAGATGCGTTTCTTTTGCAAAACGTGATGCCAGCCATGGTGTAAGTGTAAAACATACGAACAGGGACATCAATGTAGAAATTACTACTACAACAGAGAATTGCTTTAAGATATCAGCGATTACACCGTCAATAAAAACCACAGGAGAGAATACTACAACGTCAACGAGTGTAATTGCAAGAGCAGTGAAACCGATTTCCGTACGGCCATCCAATGCCGCTTTGCGCTTTCCTTTCCCCATTTGCAAGTGACGATAGATGTTCTCCAATACAACGATGGAGTCATCCACCAGGATCCCGATCACCAATGACATTGCAAGAAGTGTCATCAGGTTCAAGGTATAACCCAACATACTCATGGCAATGAACGTGGAGATCAATGAAGCTGGAATCGCAATCAAAACGATAATTGCATTCCGTAAACTGTGAAGGAACAACAACATAACTGCTGCTACCATCAGGATCGCAATTTCCAAATCGTGAAGTACGGCATCTACCGCCTGGATGGTAGGACGAGAAGTATCCGTTGCAACAGTAAACTTCACCCCTTCCTTTTTGTACTTTGCCTCAATTTGCCTAAAACGCTCCTGGGCCAATTTAGATACTTCAACTGCATTGGCATCACTCTGCTTCATAATACGCAAACCGATACCATTTTTCCCATTGTAACGAGAAACAGTCAATTGATCCGCAGAACCGTCATAAACATCAGCAATATCACTCAGGCGAATGTTCGATCCCCCCTGGTTAGTAATGATCAGATCACGAAGCGTTCCAACGGTTTTCATTTTACCGGCCAGACGAACAGTTAGCTGTTCATCATCACTTTTCACTTTTCCTGTAGGGAATTCAACGTTTGATGCTGCAATAACCTGATTGACCTGAGCTAAGCTTAAACCGTAAGTACGTAGTTTCTCCTTGTCAACGTCAACGCGAATCTCACGTTTTTCACCTCCAAGAACCTGAACACTACCAACTCCTTTCACTTGTTTGATCTGAGGTAATAATTCCTCATCCATTAGTGACATAAATTCCTTCTCGCTCAAGTTTGTCGCTAATGAACTCACCTGGAGAACCGGCGCTGCATTCGGGTCAATCTTCCCGATCACGGGATCGTCTGCATCGTCAGGAAGTTTTGATTTGATCTGATTGATCTTTCGTTGTGCATTCTCCAAAGCCTCGTCAATATCTGCCGATGGATTGAATTCCAGCATCACGAGTGAAGCGTTGTCCAGTGAGAATGAGGTCACTTCTACAATATCTTCCAGGGAACTTAACTCGTCTTCAAGAGGTTTTGAAACCTGGGACTCAATAGTTGCCGGAGACGCTCCTGGATAAACTGTTTGAACAGTTAAAATGGGCGGAGAGAAATCCGGTAGAAGCTCATAACTGAGCGTACTATAGCTGAGTAATCCACCACCCACCAGAATGGTGAAGATTACGATGATAAACGACGGACGTTTAATCGATAATTCGGTAAGTGTCATACTTCCTTATTTTTTAATTTTCACTAATGACTTGTCTTGCAGGTTCACCTGACCTTTCACAACGATCTTATCTGCTTTTGTAATTCCGCTCACCACTTCGATGTATTCACCATCAGAAGTTCCTGCGTTAAACGAAACCAAAACTGATTTTCCACCACGTACTACGTATACCTTAGGTGATTTGGAAGAACCAATCAACGCTTTACGCGGAATTGCCAGTCGGGTAACGCTTTTTGAATTCATAAGCCGTACATTTCCGTACATTCCGGCACGTAATTCCTGCTTAGTATTGCTTACTGTGATCTGAACCTTAAAGTTGTGTGATTTATCAGCAACAACCGCAACATTCGTCACTTTACCGTCGAAAGCACGATTTCCGTAAACATCTGCAGTAACCGTAACTTTTTGCCCTTTCAGGAATTTCAGGATATCACGTTCAGGAACAGAAACCGTCAATTTCAATGAAGAAATATCGGTCAATTCGATCAGGTTACTTCCCGGACCAACTACAGACCCTAAGTCTATCATTCGTTTTGTGACAACTCCTGAAAACGGTGCTTTCAGGTTCGTACTGCGAATTTGTTTCTGGATCTGTTTTTTCTGCAATTCTGCTGATCTCACACCCAGTTTTGTTTTCTCAACTGTAACTCCGGCAACTGCGTTATCTTTCGATAAATTGTCGTAACGTTTCTCGTCGTTTTTCTGCCCTTCCAGATTTACATCCACTGATTCCAATTGCAGTTGCAGCATTTCGTCGTCAACTTTTGCAATTAATTGTCCCTGGCGGATCATATCTCCTTCTTCAACCAACAACTTTACCACCTTTCCGCTGGCATCAGAACCAATTGTATTCTGGCGAGCCGGTTCGAATGTACCCAGGAAGCTCATTGAGTTTTCAAAAGTATGATCTGTTGGATTTTCGGTTTCCACCAAAATTGCCGTTTTAGGATCATAGACATAGATCTTCTCCTGGACCTTGGCTACGTTGGATTTTAATTTCACAACCGTTAGTGCGATTAGTGCAACAACAACGACTGAAACTATGATGACACGCTTATTCATATCTTATTTTTTAATGCGTTTTTATTTTGGCTTCGCGTACCTCAGTCACCTTTCCGGACACTGAGCGGAGTCGAAGCGTGAACTTATTTTATATTTCCTATTGATTTCAGGTAAGCAATCTCTGCCTGACGTAATTGCACGTATGCAGCGACCATGTTTGTTTGGGCCTCCTGCAAGCTGTTATCGGCAAGAATCAGATCATTCGATGCGATTGTACCTTCATTGAACTGCAAAACTGTTTGATCATAAACACGTTGTGCGAGCATCAATTTTTCCTTTGCCAGGTCGAGCGAAGTTTTCTTGATATCAATCTGACGCTTAGCGTTCAATGTAACCATATCGAGTTGCTGCTCGGCAAGTTCACGCTGGTTTTGCATCTTTTCGTAGTTGATGGCGTTCACTTTTTGCTTGTTCCATTTCTCCATACCGTCAAAAAGCGTCCAATCCAAACGTAAACCAATAAAAGAAGATTCTATTCCTACACGGACATCTTCATCCGGTTTCATATTGTAAGTATAATTGTAAGCTGCATAGAACGCCAAACTTGGCAAATAAGCCATATTGGTCCCTTTGCGTTCTTCTTTGTTCATCTCAATTTGAGCATCGATCAATTCCAATTCCGGGCGATTGACGGTTTCATCCACCAGAACGGTTTGTTCAACCACATTGTCAGGAGCCAGCTCCAGATTTTTCTCCATCGGGTAACCGATCAGGATCTTCATTACGTCTTCCAACTGCATTTTTGTTGCTTCCAGCGTTTGCTGTCCGTTAACCAGGTTCAAACGATTGATCATCAACTTATCCACTTCAGTCTGAATCACCAAATCGTTCTTCTTCATTGCCTGCATATTCGCAATCAGTTTGTCCATCGCAATGATATTTCCCTGGATGAATCCCAATTGCTTGGTTACGGCCTGCAGCGAGAAATAAGTGTTTGCCACTTGTTCCCTGATCTCTTGCTGCTGAACAATTTCCTGAACCTCTAATACCTTCGCGTTGATCTCAAGGACTTTCAATCCGTAATTTACCTGCGGATTGTAGATCACCTGGTTCAACTGAACAGTGTTGCTCAGGTTAAATGGAACCCCAAATTGAACTTTTGCATAAGTTCCCGGCTGACCACCGAAGAATGCTGCTGGAACCAATTGTCCCGGAATAATGGCGTTGTACCTGTAATCCGCAACCGCCTCTATTTTTGGTAGGCGTGCCGCTTTATAGGCCCTGCTTTGCTCATCATTCGCCGATCTATCCAAACGAGCATTTCGAATAGACAAGTTAGCAGTGTCAGCCATTTTCAGACAAGTCTCAAGATCTAAAGCTTGGGCACGTGCTCCGAAAATCGCTAAAAGTGCCAATGATGTTAACGTAATCGACTTCATTTTGTACTAGCGTTTAATTGTTACTTTGTTTTTGATGGAAAGAGATAACCGACGATCATCTCAATCACATATTGTTTGTGGATTAATAAATGTTGTGCATATTGTTCATCAGAAACCTGGTGAATCTTTGTAATCAATTTCTTTCCTAGGATTGGGAAATGACAATTCGACATGATCAAAAGCGTTAAGCTCAGTAAGTCGATCTTTCTCATTTCACCTTTGGCCTGGGCTTCCTCCGCCAAACGGAACACCCCGGTATTTTCGATCTTCTGCAGCACTCCTGCATGATCAATAACATCATTCACACCCTCTTCTTTCCCCAGCTCGCTAAAAATGAACTGTATGATCTCCGGATTTTTTGAAATGAAATCGTATTCCCGTTCGATAAAAATGCGCACTTGCTGTTCCAGGCTCAGTTCCTGTCCAAATACATGAACCATAGAATCAAGGAAATCTTCCATTACGGAACAACAAATCAACCTGTATAATTCGCCTTTTGATTTGAAATAGTAGTTCAGCAAAGCAACATTAATTCCTGCTTCCTTTGCTATTTCACGGGATGTACAGCCGGAAAAACCTTTGGATAGAAAAACGCCCTTAGCAGCAGTTTTAATCTTTTCTTCTGTACTTATATCTCTGGTCATAATTTTATCTCCGCGACAAAATTAATACAGAATTAAACACGCGTTTAATTTTTGATATATCAATTTAAAAAAAAGTTCAAAAAATCGGTGAAATGTAACTATTTGTCGGTTAAACACTGATTTAAATGGGTAGTGAAAAAAGTTTTCGGTGAATGGATTTCAGTAAGAAAAGTGGTTGTTTAACGCTCAGCAAAGTGGTTTTTCAGGACTTAATCGGTGAATTTTTGTTTTCTTGTTTAAACGAAATATTCAAAAGATTTCAGACACAATTTTATGTTTTTATAAAATTGTTTTAGAAGTGGAATCGATGATGTTTTGTCCTACCAATCCACTTCATTCAAATCTGTATCAGAACGCTCATTACCGAAGAAATAAGAAATCCCGAAGCCAACAATAATCGATTGTGTGGATGCCCCAAGATCTTCCAATTTATATCCGCCCCAGGTAGCCTGGATCATGTCCGGCCGAAATGCAAATCCACTAAAGTTATAACCAACGATCCAGCGATAAGCAACCGCTTCATCTGCCATCAAAACAAACTGAACATTTGGTTCGTAATACATTGCCGTGAGCTGACGATTACCTAAAGTTCTGGTAGAATCGGTTCTGAACATGTAATGAGCCGCACCTACCTTACATCCAAATTCGATAGCAAAATTCTTGGTTTGCCATGAAGTATACCCCAATTCCAAATGTCCGCCGGCAACATGCAAGCCACCATTCATTTTCTGCGGAACCTTAAACTCAGAAACCGTGTAATACATATATCGTGGAGCAACTGAAGCGTAAAAATGATCACTGATCTGGTAGGTCAACATCGGATTCGCAACCACCAAACCGTTCATAAAACCACGAAAAGCCTTATTACTCTTAGCAGAAGGAAGCATCACTTCTCCGGAAACACGCCATTTATTGACATTTGGTTGGGCAAACGAAATAAATCCAACGAACAGGCTTAAAATAAAAAGGGCTTTTTTCATGTTAGCTAAACTAAAACAGAATAACGTAAGAATGACGTTGAGATTGTAAATTTGTTGCATGGGAAAAAGCATTCTGTACATCATCCTTTCCGGAATCTCTTTTTTCTGTGTGAATTTCATTGTAAAAATGCTTGGTCACCCGGAAACTGCCCCTATCAAAAACCTGCAGCAGTATCCTGCTCACGAACTCGTTTTTTTCCGTTCACTCATTTCCTTTTCAATCAGTTTTGCCATCATTCGTTACAGAAAACTGCCTCTGCTAGGAAACAACAGGCGTTGGTTATTGTTGAGAGGAACTTCCGGAATGATCGCCCTTTTATTGTTCTTCTTTACACTACACCATTTACCACTGGCAATTGCCTCAACCGTCCAGTATTTATCACCGATCTTTACCGCATTGTTTGCCGCCTATTTATTCAAAGAACGTGTAAATACACTACAGTATTTAACCAGCATCCTGGCTTTTTGCGGAGTGTGTATTATTGGAACTGCAGGTTTTCTTGTCCAGGGACCAAAAGTGGAAATTGACCCGCTCTGGATTATTGTTGGGGTTGTTTCTTCCGCACTTTCGGGAGTTGCATACAACGCCATTTCCAAACTAAAAGAAACCGAAGAAACCATCAACATTGTAATCTACTTCCCTATGCTTGCACTTCCAATAACAGGAATCTGGTGCATGTTCGACGGCGTTTTCCCTTCAGGAATTGAGTGGCTTTTACTGCTGCTTATAGGAATATTCACGCAAATCGCGCAAGTATTGATGACAAGGGCATTTTTAGCAACAAACGCTTCCGTAATCGCTCCTTTCCAATATTTAGGCGCCATCTATGCGTTAACCTTTGGTTGGCTTATTTTTGACGAACATTTGGAAGCTATCCACCTTATAGGAATTTCACTGGTGATTGTTGGCGTTGGAATTGGAGCTGTTGTAGCAGGGAAGAAATAACAGTTCAAATTCAACCGGGATTGTTTTATAGGTGCTTGAAGAAAATTTTCTTTCCATCCAAAAAAGCAACGGTACTCCCCATGGATGAAATGAGTTCACGTTTTCCGAGCACTTTTTCTTCTGCTGTTCGGAACTGAACTTCGGCTATCCGTTTCATTTTTTTCTCTTTCATTTCGAACAGTACGAAATCCGCACTATCGTAATCTCCGCTCATCAACACAAGATCGCCGGAAATATGAACAGAGTGCGAACCGCTCAAACCACTATTCCACTGCTGCAGTTGTTTATCGGGTGATAATTTAACCAGCGGAAATTCGGTGTAATAATAAAACCAAACATTGTCGTCCGCGTCCAGATTCATAGCATAACAATCCGCCATTTCATCCAAACCGTCAATAGGTTCAAACTCCCATAGATTGTCTCCCGTGTTACTCCAACAGATCAATCCCGGAGCGCCGAGCGGATCATCCCAACCATAATTACCGAAAATCCCTTCATCGAAATAAGAAACCCAGATTTGTCCTTGAGAATCAACTTTAATATCTTCAATCCCATCGCCTATTGTAAATGCCCGTTTCAAATCACCCTCAGTATCGTAAACCCTTGCATTTTTATCGATGTCGGTTTTGCCTCTATATCTGCAGCGACCGCTTACCAGCAATATTTCGTCATATGGCAAAAGTAGCGCATGATGGATATTGTATTTCTCGTTGTGTATAGGTGTAGAGAAAAGCAGATCACCCGTCAGATCAAAACGGTAGAAAGAATAACCATTCGGTTCATCTCGTTTAACAATAGAAAAACTTCCGTCTTTTGTTCGGTATTGCGGTTCATGGTGAATGGTTAATACGTTAACTCCTTTTTTATCCACACTTGAGGCAATAATCCGTTCTTCCGCCGAACAGTATAAGGAAACATCAATGACCTGGTCTAATAATTCAATCATTACTTTATTTTTTCGAAAACGTCTTCTACCGAGCCAATAAAATTCACCAGTTTTCCGTTGTTACTTTCCCGGAAAAAATCAGCCAAACTTTTGGAGGTAACCTGGCTAAAATCCCCTACAATAAACAAGCGCATCCGGTAGTTGGAGAATTTCTGAAGGATCTCACCTGCCATTCCTGTTTTCAGATCAAAAAACTCAGGAGTGATGTTCTTAGAATGAAGAATGATCGCATCGAAGCCGGAGTAATACATATCGCCCAATAACTGAAGACCGTCGTCCGTTGATTGAACTAACACCTTATCAGAAATGATTTCAGCAATATTGGAGTCCCCTATTTGGTGCGATTGAATATTCATGGGATGAAGGTAGGAATTATGGCTGAAAAGGGAATTATGCTTCTGTTATTGAGCTTATATTCTAATATTTGGTCTTCTCCTTTCGTCGGTTTTGAAATGCTCCACAATAGAATCCATGGAGCTCCAAACCGTGTAGCTTTCTCCATCTTTGAATTGTGACGTCTTAATCTTTCATGAACACCTTGTGTTGAACCTTTGTAAAAGAAATCGATAGATTTTGAATAGATGATATAAGTGTAGAACATAATAGCAGTTTCTACAAAATAAAAAAGCCTTGCAAAATTTGCAAGGCTTTTTTTCGTGGGAGATGAGGGATTCGAACCCCCGACCCCCTGCTTGTAAGGCAGGTGCTCTGAACCAACTGAGCTAATCTCCCGTTTTTTTTAAACCCAGACCGTTGTCTTAGGTGGGTGCAAAGATAGACACCAAATCTTTATTTGCAAGCTATTTCAAAGAAAATTTTGAAAAAAAATCGTGTGCTAAAAAAAACGAACCGCAAACAACAATTGTATCCGCTTTATTTGCAAATAGTTGTGCTGAGGAAAAAGCCTCGTCTACTTTTTTAAAAAATTTCAAGTTTTTTTCCGGTGTCGCTGCGAAACCATCTTTCAACTGATCAATTTTCGCAGAGCGCGGATTGGAAAATTCCGTTATATAGTAATTTGCTACCTGTGGCAATACAGAAACGATCCCTTTCAAATCCTTATCGGAGCTTGTACCATAAACAATATGAAGATCGCCTTTCAATTCAATCGAATCAAACAATGCCTTCAACCCGGCTTCGTTGTGTGCACAATCAACTAGTGTGAATGGTTCTTCAGCTATAATTTCCAATCGACCAAAGAAACCTGTATTCTTTCTCAGGTTTTGGATTCCACACTGTAATTCCGGATCGGAACAATTGAAACCTATGCTTTTCAAATAATGGACCGCGGTTTTTACCAAAGCATAATTCATCTTCTGATAGCCAATTATTTCTTTTGGCAAAGGCGCTATATCGACAATATCAAGAATCCTGCTTCCTCTTTCTTCTACTGCTTTCCGGAAAACCGGCGCAACTTCTTCATCCATTTCACCAAGAATTACAGGGACATCGGGTTTAATTATGCCAGCTTTCTCATACGCTATTTCCGCACGTGTATTTCCGAGGATATTCGTGTGATCAAGCGAAATATTGGTGATGATGGAAAGCAATGGAATGATCACGTTAGTTGCATCCAAACGTCCGCCTAAACCAACTTCAGCAACAACAATTGTGCATTTTTGACTTCTGAAAAACTCCAATGCCATCACCCAGGTAATCTCGAAAAAAGAAGGCTGTAAATTCCAGTTGTGACTAACCACTTTATTACAGAAATTAATCACAAATTTCTCTTCTATAGCTTTGCCATTTACACGAATGCGTTCCGAAAAATCAATTATATGAGGCGAAGTAAAACAACCCACTTTCTCACCTGATTCAACCAAAACAGAAGCAAGCATATTACTCACAGATCCTTTTCCGTTGGTTCCACCAACATGCACAAAACGAAGATCATTGTGCGGATTTCCAAAAAAATCAAGAAGCTCTTCCGTATTTTTTAACCCTGGATTGTAAGCCGCTGCTCCCAGGTTATGGTATGCAGGAAACTGCGAGAATAACCAGGAACAAGCTTCATCGTAGTTTAGAAACTTCATCCCCTGGCCTACTTTTGTGCTTTATAAATATAAGTGATCGTTCCAGTCTGTTCTGTCATTGAAGAAGGCTCAAAACGTGATTTACGCGCGTATTGCAAAGCATTATTCGTGATACAACCATTCTGTAATGTTGTGGATTGAACTTTTGCATCAATCACCTTACCGGCTGCATCAACAATCACTTTCACAACAACCTTTGCATCTGAACTATTTCCACAGGTATAAGCAGGTACAGGAACTCTTTCAGGTTTTCCTTCGTAAGCATCACGATTGTCGCTAAACTTCCAGGTTACGCTGGCTTGTCCCGCAGTACTGGCGCTTGAACCGGAAACACCGCCGTCTCCACCGTTTATTTCCTTCTGTTTTGCTTTATTACGTTCTTCCCGTTCTCTTTTCTCTTTATCCGCCTCTTCTAACTTCTTTCTTCGAATTTCGTTTCCTGGCGCATCTCTGAACAAGGAAGCTTCAAATTCTCTTGCTTCTTCCTCTGGTGTCAGTTTTTTTGTTGGTTGCGGACGAACATAATCATTTGCTTTTTCAGGACGATCACTTACTTCCTGCGCGCCTCTTTGACTTTGAGGCATATTATCTCCGTTGTTACCACTTTGATTAAACGCATTGGGCGGAACTTCCTTTTCCTGCTGATCAATGTTCATCGTAAACTGAGTTGTATCTACATACTGGCTCGATTTCTCAATTACATTATCGTCACTTCCGGAATTCACCGAAGCAATTGCATTTCCCGCAAAATAAATAAGAAGAATTACTACAACTACACCAACGATGCTTACCAATGTTAAGCTTTGAGTTGTTCGTATTTTGTACGCACCATAAGACTTATTGGTCGATAAGCGAGACGCATTTCTCTCTTCCAACTCCTCCCACTCAGATCGATCAAGAAAATCAAGTAATCCAAGTGAAAAAATGACAAATATGGTGATCAGAAAAAATCCCATATGCTTTAAATTTTATTCAGCTTAAGCCTTATTACAACTTCCATCATCACACTCTCCTCTCTCATCCGTTGCACTATATTCAATATCAAAACAAACCCTTTATTGGTTTACCTTGCCCGCACAGTAAGCTTTATCGTTTGCTCCATAACCTTAGCTCCGCTTACAGCATTGTAACGTGCCTGTGATTTCACAAGTGAAACAGCTCTACTCAATAGGGTTTGATTACCAGTTGTTGTACCATTACGATTCACTTTAGGTGTTCCACTAATCGTACCGTCTGCGTTTACCTTCACGATTACATAGATTACACAGTCCTCATCAGATTCGATATCATTGGCATCAGGTTTACTCACCAACCAGCGTTTTGGAGTTCCTCCATTTCCGCCGCCATCTCCGTCTCCATTTCCGTTTCCATTATCCTGGCCAAGTCCATCGCCATTTCCACCTCCTGAACCATTTCCACTTCCTCCATCACCGAAAGGATTAGTACTTGGGTTTTGTGTACCTGATTGGTTTTGACCATTATTAGAATTGGTATGATTTGAATGTCCGGAAGGAACTTTACCAGAACCACCTTTTGTAGTCAATACTTCCTGAGTTTGCTCAGTAAATCTATCGTTTTTAGGCGCATTGACTTCGTCACCACCACCGCCACCACCTGCATTCGCCGTTTCAGGCAATGACTCGGGTGTCAATTCAATAAACTCCACCTCCATTTCTTTGTATTTCAATTGCTCAGGAAGCGGTGGCATTGGAATACGGTAAGTGAAAAAATGTAGTATCAGAACTGCAATAGTTGCCACTCCGAGAGAAACTCCGGCTGCAATTCTTCTGTCTTTCGATAATTCCGCTGCTATATTCATAACCCAGTTTTTATAAATTTAACCTCCTTTTGTAGCAATTACAAACTTCAGATCGTTTTTCAATCCCATTTGAAGCAGATCGATCAACAATTGTACCTCAACGTCTTTTGCAGGACGAATGATAACAATAGGATCTTTTCTAACCTGAGTCTCTCGTACAATTGATTCCTCCAAAAGTTCAGGTTCAACCATGTCCTTGTCCAGGTAATAACGTTTTTCGCTGTCAATAGTTACGGTCAGGTGATTTTCCTGCGTTTTATCCGTTGTTTCGGCATCAGGAAGCGGCACTTTGATCACGTTCGGATTTGCCATTGTTGAAATGATCAGGAAGAACAAGAACAAAAAGAACATGATGTCACTCATCGACGACGATTCGACGTGAGGAGCAAACTTTTTTCTTCTTTGGATAGCCATGACTAGCTTGGTCTTTGAATGATATTAACAAACTCCAAATTCACTTTCTGAGCACGTAATACGAACTTGTCGATCAACGCATTCAATCCGTGGTAAGCCGCATAAGCAATCAAACCTACCGCCAAACCAGCTCCGGAACAGATCATCTTTTCATACAAACCTCCGGAAATGGTACTGATAGAGATATTTCCATCTGTCGAAATGTTGTAGAAGATCTTAATTACCCCGGCAATTGTACCGATGAAACCAAAAATAGGAGCGATACTGGCAATCATACTCAATTGCCCCATTCCTTTCTCCATTTTACCAATCTCGATGTTAACCACCTTCTCCATGTTCGACTCAATTTCAGAAACCGGTCGACCAACAGTCATAATTCCTTCCGTAACTACCGCACCAAAAGAAGTTTGGTCATGAGCAACATTATTCAGCGCATCCTTGATATTCCCCTTAGAAAGCTCACCACGAATACTTCCTATTAATCCCTGGTTAAATGTTGTAACACGCTTGATGTAACGGTAACGCTCAATAATCAGGTAGATCACGTAAAACAATAAAAGCAAGATAGGAATCATGAACGCCCCACCTTTCATCAGGAATTCGAACCAGGAAACATGATCTCCGGGCTTCGCGCCTTCAGCAGCAGTTTTCGCCGCAGTATCACCACCTTCATTGATTTGAGCCAAAGCCATAACAGGAACGCTCAACAGAAACAAAAGCAAAGCACTAATTTTCTTCAATTGTATTTTTTTCATCTGGATAAAATTGTAGTCTATTTAACAACCTTCAAAGTTAAATCCTCGATGCCGTTAGATAGGACGGTAAACCAAATAGATATTCACACCATTTTGTTTACAGGCATCAAGAGTTCTACAATTGTAACACGAAGATAAAGTTTGGTTACTAGCGAGAAATGATTTTAAGTTTTTTTATATCCGCCTTACTTTTTGTCTTGACACAAAAGTAACAAAAAAGTCAAGTTCATTTCCAAGACATTCGGGAAAAGCAACTGGTTTCTATTCCTCACTTCAGGAAATGAACAGAATATCCGTAGTTCTAATTAATGAATTCTACTAAGATCAAACTCCACTCGATTATTTTGATTTTCGAGGTAAGGATAAGTGAAGCCAGATCAATCCGGCAAGTGAAGCAGCAAGTGATGAAATAAGGACAAAGATCTTGGTTTTATTGATGGTTTGTTCATCCTCAAAGGCAAGTATCGTAACAAAGATAGACATTGTAAAACCTATTCCACCCAGTATTCCTGCTCCAATCAATTTTAACCAATTGACCTTATTCGGAAGGGTTGATAATTTCAATTTTACAGCAACAAATGCAAAAAGAAAGATCCCAAGAGGTTTCCCTATCACCAACCCAATAAGAACTCCTGCACCAACTGATTCTACAAAAGAATTATTCAAACCGAATAAGAAAGGGATTGCCGTATTTGCCAATGCAAAAATCGGAAGAATGATATACGGAACAGGAATATGCAATGCTCTTTGAAGACGTTCGGAAGGATCGGTTTTGCCCTTCATATCATCCGAAGGCAATGCGAATGCAAACAGTACTCCGGCAATAGTTGAATGAACCCCGGAATGATGCATGAAATACCACATCAATACTCCAAGCGGGAGATAGATCAACAAACTGACAACCTTTAATTTGTTCAGCAACAGCATCAAACCGAAAACAGCGATCGCTAAACCGAGATAAAGCCAGAAGATTGTGCTGGTATAAAAGATTGCAATCACTAAAACAGCACCCAGATCATCAATAACGGCAAGAGCGGTCAGAAATATCTTAAGCGAAAGCGGAACACGGTTTCCAAGAAGTGACAAAATTCCCAGCGCGAACGCAATATCCGTAGCCATTGGAATTCCAAAGCCGTTTATTGTAGGTTGGTAATAATTGAAACCTATAAAAATCAATGCAGGAATGATCATTCCACCTAAAGCACTAAAGATAGGAAGACTGGCATTCCTCCAGCTGGAAAGTTCGCCTTCTTTAAACTCGCGCTTCAGCTCTAACCCGATAAGGAGGAAGAATATTGACATCAATACATCATTAACCCAATGCTCTATTGTCATCGGACCAAGATCATTTTGCCAAAACCGGACGTATTCCGATGAAAACTCCGTGTTCGCAAGTACAAGGGAAAGCAGCGTGAAAAAGATCAACGTTAACCCGCCTGATTTCTCGCTTTCAAAGAATTTCTTAAACAGGTTATTTCGATTTCCCATATCTACACTTAAGAAAGCCACCTCCCCTTCTCCAGGAGGGAGATCAACGAATCTAATTTAAACCAACTGGTTCAATGCAATTCCGAATGCAGCCTTGGCAATTCCTGTTTTAGCAGGATTAACCGCATGGGTTTTCACCATTGCTTCGCGGATAATTGCAGAAGTATCTTCGAAAACACCTTCATCGGTAATTTCTTTCAGGTCGTTGCTCATCAAATAAGCAAAAACACGCGCCATTCCGCAGTTGGAAATAAAATCAGGAATAACTGCTACTTGGTTGTCGGCGAAATCAGCAATTGGACCGAAGAAAATTTCTTTATCGGCAAAAGGAACATTTGCTCCGGCTGCAATTACTTCCATACCAGATTTTGCCATGCGTTCCACCTGGTCCTGAGTAATTAAACGGGAAGCAGCGCACGGAACAAAAACCTCAGCTTTCAAATCCCAGATCTTTGCGTTCACTTCATCAAAGCTCAACATTCCAGGAGCATTCAATTCGTTTCCGTTCTTCGTTAAGTAAAGTTGACGGATTTCTTCAAAAGAGAATCCGTTTTCGTTGATCAAACCACCAACTCTGTCAATAATACCAACAACTTTAGCTCCTTGCTGAGCCAGGTAAAATGCAGCGGCTGAGCCAACATTTCCCCAGCCTTGAACGATTACTCGTTTTCCTTCTAATTGTCCGCCCCAAATGGAGTAGTAATGTGCTACAGATTTTGCAACACCAAACCCTGTGATCATATCCGCAACAACCAGTTTTTTATCAACTGCCGGCGAGTAAGAAGTATCTTCCAATACTTTCAGAACACCGTAACGTAACTGGCCAATTCTATTGATTTTTTGTGATTCGCGCGGCTGAAAATGTCCGTTAAAAACACCTTCCTGCGGATGCCAGATCCCGCAATCTTCCGTCATAGGGATTACTTCATGAATTTCGTCAACGTTCAGGTCACCTCCTGTTCCGTAATAATGTTTCAACAACGGAGTAACAGCGGCATACCAACGCTTCAGAACACCTTCTTTACGCGGATCTTTCGGATCGAAGTTGATTCCGGATTTCGCTCCACCAATCGGCGGACCAGCAACCGTAAACTTCACTTCCATTGTTTTTGCCAACGATTCTACTTCACGCTTGTCCAAACCAATACGCATGCGGGTTCCACCTCCGGCAGCACCACCACGCAATGAGTTAATCACTACCCAACCTTCGGCTTCCGTTTCTGCATCTTTCCATTCAAAAACGATCTCAGGTCTTTTGGTTTCGAACTTATGAAGTAAATCTTTCATCTTTCTATTTTGACAAATTGAGCGACAAAAATAGTGATAAGCACGCTAGAATAACGTGAAACGAACAGGTTAAACGTTAAAATTCGCACAGAAAGAAATCAGATCAAGAAACAACAAGCTGGAAATCAGACAACTGTTTACGGCCGATGAAGAACTCCGCCACAAACGTTTTTAGAAGCTCCGGTAACGGAAGCCAGGCAATTCGGTTCACCTTCCAGATGTAAAACCCCCAACAAAGCAAAGATCAGCGCTTCTTTAAAGTCAATTAAAGTTTCGTCAATTTCAACAAACGCACCTTTGTAATAACGCGCCAAACGTTCCATTAAAAAGGCATTCTTTGCGCCACCTCCGGTTACAAGAACTTTGGAAACATTGTTCTTATTCAGCTCGTCGCCAATTTTATTTGCGATGTGTTCGACAACGGTGGCAAGATTGCTTTCAATTTCCTTATCCAACTTCAGAATCGGATAAAAATGCTGCTCCAGCCATTCAGTTCCGAGCGACTTTGGCCCTTCGGATTCGTAGAACGGCAGACTGTTCAACATATCCAACAGGAAATAATTCAACTCTCCCGAACGGGCAATTTCACCATTCTTATCGTAAGCCAGTCCTTTAGAATGTACTAATTTGTTCAACGGAAGATTTCCCGGACATACATCAAAAGCTTTTACCGTTCCATTCTTAATGATAGAAAGGTTCGCGAAACCACCAATGTTAACGAAAGCTTCGGCAATATTTCCAAACAGGTAATAATCACCAATCGGAACCAATGGCGCCCCTTGTCCTCCATACAAAACATCCTTCGTTCTGAAATCGCCTATGGTTTGGATACCAGTTTCAACAGCAATGATTGCCGGATTACCAATTTGGGTAGTATACTTTTTCTCAGGCTGGTGATAGATCGTTTGTCCGTGAGAAGCAATTGCATCCACTTCCGACTTTTCGATCCCGTATTTCGAAATGAATTTATTAACTGCATCGGCAAAAAAGTAACCCAATTCCGCATCCAGTTTCATGATCTGTGCTCCGGGAGCGGTAATCACTTCCAGCAGTTTTCCAACCAAATGGTCTGAGTACGGGATAGTTTCAGAAGCCAAAATTCTATGCGACCACGTAGTTGAATCATTTTTTGTCAATTCAGTGTAAACGATATCCAGTCCATCCAAGGACGTTCCTGACATTAATCCGATGATTTTATATGTTCGCATAAGTGTAGTTAACAAGTTTATAGGTACTTTTGCCTACTTAACAAAAATAGAATAAACTCTCATACGAAATGAATTTCGAACTAACAGAAGAACAAAAAGCGGTTAGAGACGCAGCGAGAGACTTTGCACAGAACGTGTTGAAGCCAGGAGTAATTGAAAGAGATCGCGACCAAAAATTTCCGGTTGAAGAGATCAAGCAGCTTGGAGAACTTGGATTTTTAGGAATGATGGTTGATCCGAAATATGGTGGTGGTGGAATGGACACAATGTCCTATGTTCTTGCTATGGAAGAAATCTCCAAAGTAGATGCTTCCACATCTGTATGTATGTCGGTAAACAACTCTTTGGTTTGTTGGGGATTGGAAAAATTCGGAAACGAAGAACAAAAACAGAAATTCCTTGTTCCGCTTGCTACAGGTGAGAAAATCGGGGCGTTCTGTTTATCTGAGCCGGAAGCTGGTTCTGATGCTACATCTCAACGTACTACAGCAGTAGACATGGGGGATTACTACTTATTGAACGGAACGAAGAACTGGATCACAAACGGTTCAACGGCTTCAACTTACATCGTAATTGCTCAAACAAATCCTGAATTAGGGCACAGAGGGATCAATGCTTTGATTGTAGAGCGTGGAATGGAAGGTTTCATCGTTGGAGCGAAAGAAGATAAATTGGGAATCCGTGGAAGTGATACACATACATTGATGTTCAACGACGTTAAAGTTCCGAAGGCAAACAGAATCGGTGAAGACGGATTCGGATTCAAATTCGCGATGAAAACCCTTTCTGGAGGACGTATCGGAATTGCTGCTCAGGCATTAGGAATTGCAGGTGGTGCATTTGAATTGGCTGCTGCTTATTCTAAAGAGCGTAAGGCTTTCGGAAAAGAAATTTACAAGCACCAGGCTATCGCTTTCAAAATTGCTGACATGGCAACAGAAATTGAAGCTGCCCGTTTATTGGTTTACCGTGCTGCTGCTGATAAAGATGCAGGACGTAATTTCGACCAAAGTTCAGCTATGGCGAAATTGTACGCTTCTAAAGTGGCAATGGAACAAACAGTTGAAGCAGTTCAAATTCACGGTGGATACGGTTACGTAAAAGAATACCACGTTGAGCGTTTGATGCGTGATGCGAAGATTACCCAGATCTACGAAGGAACATCAGAAGTTCAAAAAATCGTTATTTCAAGAGGGGTTTTGGCAGACTAGTCGAACACTACAAATAATATCGGAAACGTCTGGGCTTTGCACAGGCGTTTTTTTTTGCCACAAATGCACAATTTTTTGCGCCCTAACGGAGGTGCTTTTGGCGTGTTATAAAAAATATAGAAAAGCGAGCGTGTTGAGTCAAGATTAGTAACCCAGAGTACCAGTGATGACTGAATGCTTTCGCCACATCCGCACGAGTCGGAATAGGCGCAGCGGAGTCGAAGGTATCGCTAGTCCTCCACCGGGCTGAAGACAAATTCGAACTTCGTTTTCGGATAGGTTGTCATCTTCAATGTTCCCTCCAACTGATGCGTAAGAGAATCTATCAGATCCAACCCAAAACTTCCTTTCTTGTTCGGTTCCTTCCAGGTTCCGCTATCTGAATATTCCAAACAGCATCTTGTTCCTTCCAGGTGATGGAAATCTATATTGATGGAGCAATCTTCATACTCATCGAAGGCATATTTCAGGGAGTTTGAGATCAATTCATTCAGGATAAGCGCTAACGGAACTATAGAACGCAAACCAACCGATTCAACAGTACAGTTGATGTTTATACGAACATCGTAACCGCTTTGGTAAGACGAAATCAAATCTTTTGTCAAACCGTCAAGGTATTCTTTCAAACGCATTGTTGAAAGCTCATCTGTCTGGTACATTTTTTCATGGATCATCGACATTGCGATCACACGATGCGTTGCATCCTTAAACTTCGCTATGGCTTCAGGACTTTCCAATTCCCGCGCCTGCAGACGAAGTAAACTGGTAATGATCTGAAGGTTGTTCTTTACGCGGTGGTGAATTTCTTTCAGCATTACCGTCTTTTCCTCATTCTGAAGCGAGATAATATCATATTGGTGCTGAAGAGTTCTTTGAGCGTTATCGAGCTGCTCTTTGGCGTGTATAGAACTAATGGAATATTGGTAAATGAGATATCCTATAATGAAGAAACAGCAAGAAATATTAACTGCCTGGATCAATAGTTGTCCCTGCGTCAGTTCTGCATTTTCAACCAGTTCCGGGTTGTCCAGTCGAACCATTACATAAAGCACCGCTGAAACCGTGTTTATTCCGGTAAAGACCATTCCATAAATTGGTCGAAGCAAAAGAAATGCAAACAGAACAGTGATGACCATCCAAAGCAGGTCGGCAAAATGCGGTTGATCGTTAATAAACCAAATTCCGAATTGACAGGCCAATACACCAACAAACGAAATAAAGAAACCAACTACCCTGAAATTTTGCGAGACACGAATATAATAGATAGCAATAAACAGGCAAAGGAGTGGTATGAACGTGATCAATGCCACTTTATAGATCTGCATAACGCACAGAACTGTTTCAAGAACTGTAACTATTGCTGCAATAAAAATCGTTGCACGGTATGCCAGGTAGTATTTCGACAACTGATCAAAATCATCTGTCTCCATTTTAGGCGGTGTAAATATGTTTCTTATTGCACCCATCATTAACGAGGTTGTTTTCAGCTTTGAACAAAAATATACATACAGGTTCAATCTGGGGTTAAAATCAGCCATATTTTTCGTCATACTACAATTGCTGTATTTTCAAAACTATTGCAAACCCACCGTTTCGAAATGCATACATTAGATGAAACTCATTGCAAAAACAAACAATCATGAAAGCACTTGGAATTCTTATTTTGACCTTTATTTCTGCGGCAGCCTTTGCACAGGACCTGAAATCATCAGTTGGTTGCGATATATCGCTACAAATAGTATCTGAAAACGGCACTAACGCTCTTGGAGTTACTTACGACGAAACAAGCAACCGTTATTATACGGCTTTTGCGGGAAACAAAATCTATCCGCTCGAGGCGTTTACTGCGAACGGTGAATTCATTTTCACTACCGAACTTGGAATTGATGCCAGAGGTTTTTGGTTCAACTCGAAATCAAAATGCCTTGAGGGATTAGGATATGAGAACATGAACAAATACTCCATCCCTGTAAATACATTATCAGGGAATGCAACTTCAGCTCAACTGACAATTGCCGAAACAAATTCTTACGGAATGGAAGCTCAACAGGTTGGTGTTAAATGCGGTAAAAAGGAAATTATGTTTGTCCAGAACGGTTCAGCCTATTTCTTTAAGAAACCATTAAGCAAAGGAAAAATTGTTTCTCTTAAGTTGAATTCCAGTTCAGATGTTCTGAACCAAATTAGCCCTATTTACACGGGAGTCAAAGGAAAAGAAATTGGATTGTTCAACGCTGAAGAAATGAGCGTGGAATTTTATTCTGCTTCGAACGGAGCATATTCAGGGAAGGTAAGACTGGACTACAGTGCATGTTCGGACGAAATTGATTCTCCCTATTCTTTCCGATTTGCATATGCCAACAACAAAGTTTGGGTTTATGATACATATTCGAGAAGCTGGTTAGGTTTTTCTATTTGGAATTGATCAATTTAACCACATAGAACCATAGGAAAACATAGATACATAGCTTTTTGAAAGTTATGCATGAAATAAAAAAGACCATTCACATAATGAATGGTCTTTTTTATTTAGAAACTATGTCTCAATGTGAATCAACTATGTCACTATGTGTTAAAAAAAAGCCCCGACTTATCATCGAGGCTTTCAATATTCTAGTTGTAAGAATTACTTCTGGCAGGTCTTCCGCCGCGGCGGATTACCCTATCAGTAACTTCGTTACTTCTTATCTACTTCTACTGAAGCCAATTCGTCAGCCTGGTATGCGCCTGAATCCAACTTCTCTTTCAATTTCTTGAATGTTTCGATCGTGTAACTTACATCTTCCAAAGTGTGAGCTGCTGTCGGGATAATTCTCAACATGATCACATCTTTAGGAACTACCGGATAAATTACGATAGAACAGAAGATATTGTAGTTTTCACGAAGATCGAACGTAAGGTTTGTTGCCTCAGCCAAACTTCCCTTCATGAATACCGGAGTAACAGGTGAGTTTGTAGCACCGATATCAAATCCTGCATTCTTGAATCCTGATTGAAGTGCATTGGTTACTTCCCACAATTTCGCTTTCAATTCCGGACGAGTTTTCAATAATTCCAAACGCTTGCGTGCACCAATTGTAATAGTGATAGGCAAAGCCTTCGCGAACATCTGAGAACGCATGTTGTAACGGAAGTACTCGATAATGCTTTCTTTAGCACAAATAAATCCGCCGATAGAAGACATTGATTTAGCGAATGTTCCGAAAAGGATGTCGATCTCGTTCTGAACTCCCTGAGCTTCACCGGCACCTTGACCTGTTTCACCTAACGTCCCGAAACCGTGAGCATCATCAACAAATAAACGGAAATTGTATTTCCCTGATTTACGGAATTCAACGATCTCTTTGATCTTTCCCTGATCTCCCGCCATTCCGAAAACACCTTCAGTAATAACCAAAATACCACCACCGGTTGTTTCAGCCAAACGTGTTGCGTTTCTCATTTGCTTATCGAAGCTTTCCATATCGTTGTGCTGGAACACGAAACGCTTTCCTGTATGCAAACGCATCCCATCAAGGATACAAGCGTGAGATTCAGAATCGTAAACGATGATATCGCTTCTATCTACCAAACAATCGATTGCAGAAACCATTCCCTGGTAACCGAAGTTCATCAGGATACAATCTTCGTAACCCATGAAATCAGCCAATTCATTTTCCAATTTCTCATGTTCACTTGTTTGACCAGTCATCATACGAGCTCCCATCGGGTAAGCCAAACCATACTGCTCAGCAGCTTTAGCATCAGCTTCACGTACTTCAGGATGATTAGCAAGTCCTAAATAATTATTCAACGACCAAACCAAACATTCTTTTCCGCGGAAAATCATTTTGTTCCCCAATTCACCTTCCAATTTCGGGAATGTAAAGTAACCATGTACACCTTTTGAGTATTGTCCGATAGGACCACGATTACGTTCAATTTTTTCAAATATATCTGCCATGTCTAATAAATTGAAAACCACGCCTTGAGCATGGTTCTTTCTTTAATTCGTGCAAAGTTAGCAGGTTTCAGCCTTTTTTCAGCTTTTGCATTAAATTTTTATTCAGATTTTGTTAACAGGGATGCGGTTAATCAACTATTGAACCGTCGATGATATCAAATATTTTTCCTTCAGAAAAGCCTTATGGTGCATGGCATGACCAACGATCAGCCAGCCCAAACTTCGAGCAGTTATATGCGTTCCATTTGCATGACCGCGAAAATTGAGCATTTTATCCGTCATCCCCGAAAACAAATGGATCGTTGATTGGCGGACAGCGTAAAACTCGTTTATTATACTGCCAATAGTTCTGTTCTCCGCATTACTGTTTGCCACAAACTTGTCTTCATCAAAGCCGTGCAGTTCCGTAGCATCCAAACGGGAAAAACGAAATGCCCTGTACTGGAAAACGCGCTCTGCTTCCATCATGTGGATGACCACTTGTTTTACCGACCACTTTTCCGGCTGATAACGGTAATCATCCTGTGAAGGCGAGATTGTCCTTAAAAATCCGAACAATTTTTCGGTACTTTCATTCAAAGCAATTTCCAGGTTCTCCCAGCAATCTGTTAACTCAAAATAATAAGCTGCATATGCCGGAGCATCTTCATTTATCGGTCGACCAACTAGCGCATTATTCATTTGGCAAATATTTATCTAAAAGATAAACAAATGCCGCGATACTTGCACAACCTAATTCCAATTCTCTTTTGTTAACTGCTTCAAAAACGTCACTCTTCGCATGATGAAAGTCGAAATAACGCTGCGAATCCGGTACAAAACCAAAAAGCGGAATGCCGTCGTAAGATTTCTTAAGCGGACCTATATCAACTCCTCCATAACCGGCTTCAAAATGATGAAGTCCATAAGGTTTCAGAACTGCCTCGAAACTTTGGATCAGCTGTATGTATTTCGCGCTTCCGTCACATTCAAAACCACGAGGTGTAAACCCTCCACAGTCACTTTCTACTGCAGCAACCTGTTTTTCACCTTGTTCTTTTGTCCATGCTGCATAACCTTGCCCGCCTTTGTTCCCGTTTTCCTCATTCATAAAGAAAACCACCCGGATTGTATGTTCCGGACGAACCTTCAGCACCTGCATGATGCGCAGCGCCTCCAAACAATGGATCACTCCTGCCCCATCGTCGTGTGCTCCTTCTCCCTGGTCCCAGGAATCCAGATGTCCGCCAATGGTAATGATCTCATCAGGAAATTTACTTCCCTTGATCTCGCAAATAACATTATTTGATGGCGCATCGGGAAAATCCTTACAATCCATTTCAATGATCAATTCAATTTTTCCATTTGTCAAAGCTTCGGAAAGTGTGTTTGAAGCGTTGGTGGAAAGTGCTCCGGCAGGGATTTTCTTTACCGCATCATCATAATACATGGAACCCGTATGTGGATGATCATCATTCGGCAAGGCAAGTGATCGGATTACAACTCCAACTGCTCCGAGTTTGGCAGCCTCAACTGCTCCTTGTCCGCGAATTGCATAACAACCGCCATAAGCCGTGAATGTAACAATATCGGCAGGATTCATCGGCTGGTTCAAAAACACTATTTTACCTTCTACTGTTGATTTCGAAGCTTTCTTCAGCGCATCCAGGGTTTTGAATTCCACTACTTCAGCTCTCAAAGTTCCATTCGTTGAGATCGATCCGCCAAGGGCCACCATATTTAGGGGAACAATATCTCCGGCTTTTGTTTTGTACCAGGCAGATTCTTTCGTGCCACGTTCCCAATGCGTTACCATTACCGGCTGCAGGAACACATTGTCAAAACCGTATTCCGACATTTTCGCCTTCGACCATTCAACAGCCATTTCAGCTTGAGAAGAACCGCTCAAACGTGCACCGATATTCTTACACAGCTCGCGAAGATCTTCATATGATTTCCCGTTGTTCAGGGCTTCATCGAACATTTTACGAATGACGATAGAATCATTGTTTTCCTGGGCGGTTAAGCCGTATACAAAAGTGAAAAAGGAAAAAAGTAGTACTATTTTAGACATTGCAATGCGTTTTTAAGTTTTGTAGTCCAAGTTCAAAATCGTTACCAATGTACTTATTCATTGTGGGAATCATTGCGCGTTTTAACGGATTTTTACCTATTTCCGATTCAAACGACCAGGTAACCAGTGTTCCGGAACCTGATTCTTTGAAGCTAAATAAAGCGGTGGATTTACTTCTGAATCCGAATGAAAGTTCAATTTTGATGGACTGATTTGGTACAATTTCCAGGATGGTCATTTTACCCATACCTACTTTTCTGTTCCCTTTCCATTTATACCACGAACCAACCGTTCCATCTTCATCGGAAAAAGAAACCTCCATTTTAGGATCCTTCATTGTCCATGGACTCCAAACCACAAATTTTCGCAGCGAAACACATTCTTCAAAAATCGTTTCAACCGGTTTATCAATGATTACGCTTTTACTTGTTTCGGCGATCACAGGCTGTTTTAATCCCAAAATCACGAGTGTTAAAATAAAAATGAGAAAGGTTCCAAGACCAATGAACAGATACAGCATTTATTGAATTTTGGCGAAGGTAAACAAAGTTGCCAAGAGATGAGAAAGGTACATCTCGACTTCGCTCGATGACCGATCGCATCTCTACATATGCAAATCACCAATCTATTACTATCTTTGCATCAAAATTCAGAATACATGGCTCTAAAATGTGGAATTGTAGGTTTACCGAATGTAGGGAAATCAACGCTTTTCAACTGTTTATCTAACGCAAAAGCTCAAAGTGCGAACTTTCCGTTCTGTACTATCGAGCCGAATGTTGGTACAATCACCGTTCCTGATCCACGTTTGGAAAAATTAGAGTCTATGGTAAAACCTGAGCGCGTTGTTCCCACAACAATGGAGATCGTAGATATCGCCGGGTTGGTAAAAGGAGCATCGAAAGGTGAAGGTTTAGGAAACCAGTTCCTTGCAAACATCCGTGAAACCGACGCCATTCTACACGTATTGCGTTGTTTTGAGGATGGAAATATCATTCACGTTGACGGGCGTGTTGACCCGGTTAGCGATAAAGAAATCATCGATATCGAATTGCAGCTGAAAGATCTTGAATCTATCGAAAAAAGAATTCAATCATTGGCTCGTACCCTGAAATCCGGAGATAAGGAAGTTGTAAAGGAAAACGATCTTGCATTGGCTATCAAAGCAACTTTGGAGCAAGGGAAATCTGTTCGTTCAATGAATTTGGATGAAAAAGAGCGTGAAATGGTTCAAAAATTCCAATTAATCACTTCAAAACCCGTAATGTATGTTTGTAACGTGGAAGAATCTTCGGTATTGACAGGAAATGCACACGTTGAAGCCGTTCGGGAAGCGGTTAAGGATGAAAACGCAGAAATCCTGGTTGTTGGAGCGAAAATTGAAGCAGATATCACAGAATTGGAAACATACGAGGAACGTCAAATGTTCCTGGAAGAACTTGGTTTGGAAGAACCGGGAGTAAATCGTCTGATTGTTTCCGCATATAAATTATTGAATCTTCAAACCTATTTTACAGCCGGGGTTAAGGAAGTACGCGCTTGGACTATTCCGGTTGGAGCAACTGCGCCACAAGCTGCCGGAGTAATTCATACCGATTTCGAAAAAGGGTTTATTCGTGCCGAAGTAATGAAGTACGATGATTATACCACATTGGGCTCAGAAGCTGCTGTGAAAGAAGCCGGAAAGTTCAAAGTGGAAGGAAAAGAATATGTTGTTTCCGACGGTGATATCATGCACTTCCGTTTTAATGTTTAAAAACGATTAGTTTTTTTAACAATCGAATTAAGAAGAAATTAATTCCTCACATTACCAAAAGCAATTACATTTGCTCCATGAGAAATCTCGTTTGTAAGTCGACTTTTTCTGTACTGGTACTTTTTGCCGTATTGAGTTCTGTATTCAGACTCAATATCGCATTTGCATCGACCCCGGCTCAGAAAACAGCTTCATTCGAACACCTTTCTCTTCCCAAACCACAAAAGCATTTCACAACCTACTTCTCTGAGTTAAAAGAGTACACCATAGAAAACGGTGAAGAACTCGACGACGAATCAGACGAGAGTAAAGAAATTACCACTTGCATTTTCCGCAATTACCTTGCAATCGTATTCGGCGATTATCTAGAAGGCAGCGAATCTGCGACAACCCTTGTTCTTACAGACGACTTTAGTCGTAAGAACGCACTTCCCCTATTTATTGAGTTTGAAAATTTCAGACTGTAACCTTTAAGGAGTATATCCTTTAGGTCAATTTTATTCGCAGCTCTCCGGGTATACTTCATTTTGCCGTACGTTAAACTTTCCTGTTTACTCGTATTGCCGCTGCTTATTTAAACAATCAAAATCATTTATTATGAACAAATTCCTGCTATTGGTTGGATTAGTGGGTTTGTTGACGCAAACCAGCTGTACTCAGCAGACGGAAGAAAAAGAAGTTGCACAAAAGTACCTGGCTACGAGTACTTTGCAAACGGACACCACAATTATTAAAGACTATGTGTGCCAGATTCATTCCATCAGTCACATTGAAATTCGCGCACAGGAACGTGGTTACCTGGAAAAAATCTACGTTGATGAAGGTCAATTTGTAAAAAAAGGCCAGCTCCTGTTTCAAATTATGCCGAAACTTTACCAGGCCGAAATGCAGAAAGCGCAGGCAGAAGTGGAATTTGCAAAAATCGAATACCAAACCACTTCTAAACTGGCTGAAAACAATGTGGTTTCCAAGAGTGAACAAGCCATGGCTAAAGCAAAATACGACAGAGCCAAAGCAGAATTGGCACTTACCAAAGTTCACCTTGATTTTACTGAAATCCGCGCACCATTCGACGGTTTTATCGACCAGTTCCATGCGCGTTTGGGAAGTTTGATCGACGAAGGAGATTTGTTGACCAACCTTTCCGACAACAGCAAAATGTGGGTTTACTTCAACGTTCCTGAAGCCGAATACCTGAATTACCGTTCAACAGTGAAAAACAACAAACCTGCTGAAGTTCGCCTGCTTATGGCCAACAACGAATTGTTCGATTTTGTGGGTAAAGTTGAAACTATTGAAGCTGACTTCAACAATGAAACGGGAACCATCATGTTCAGGGCAACTTTCCCTAACCCGGAAGCTTTACTTCGTCATGGCGAAACAGGAAATATTCAAATGACAACTCCTTTGAAAAAAGCCTTACTCATTCCTCAAAAAGCCACATTCGAGGTTTTGGAGAAGAAATACTGTTTCGTGATCGACAGTAAGAACGTTGTTCACACCAGAGAAATCACCATTGCTTCTGAAATGCCCGACCTGTATGTTGTAAAAAAAGGCTTGCATCCGGGAGAACGCATTTTGGTTGAAGGTATCCGTAAGGTGACAAACGGGCAAAAAATTGCCTACAAGTACGAAGAGCCTAAAAAACTGATCAAGAAACTGAATGTTTACGTTGAGTAATCAACCTAAAAACAACAAGATATGTTTACTAAATTCATAAAACGACCGGTACTGGCAATCGTATTGTCGCTCGTGATCATTTTCATGGGGATTATTTCGATTAAAACATTACCGACATCGCAGTTCCCTTCTATTGCTCCGCCAATGGTAATGGTTTCAGCTTCCTACCCGGGAGCAAGTGCCAAATCCTTGATGGAATCCGTGATCATTCCTTTGGAACAATCGATCAACGGAGCATGGGGAATGAAATACATGACTTCTGATGCTACCAGTGCCGGTGAGGCCAATATCCAGGTAGTATTTAACCTCGGAACCGATCCGGATCAGGCGTTGGTCCAAATTTCCAATCGTGTTCAGCAGGTAACCAACCGTCTTCCTACCCTTGTTCAGCGCGAAGGTGTTGTAATTACGCCTATCATGCCATCCATGTTGATGTACGTGAACCTTTACAGTAAAGACAAGAATGCGGATATGAAATTCCTGTTCAACTATGCCGGAATTAACATGATCCCGGAATTACAGCGTATCAACGGAATTGGCCAGGCGAAAATTTTAGGAAGTCGTCAGTACGCTATGCGTATTTGGCTGAATCCTGACAGGATGCGTGCTTACAATATTTCACCTGATGAGGTAATGGAAGCGCTGGCTGATCAAAGTGTGATCGGGAAACCCGGACGTATCGGTCGAGGTGACGGAAGTCGGGCGGAAGCACTTGAATATGTACTCGCTTATTCTGACCGCTACAACGAGCCCGAACAGTACGAAAATGTAATTATCAAAGCGAATCCGGATGGTGAAATACTCCGTTTGAAAGACATTGCGAAAGTGTCGCTCGGAAGTGAGTATTATGACCTTTATTCGAACCTGAACGGCCACCCTTCTGCGGCAATTGTTCTTAAACAAACTTATGGAAGTAACGCCAGTGAAGTAATTGAGAACGTAAAAACGCAATTGGAAGAAATGAAGAAAACATTTCCTCCGGGAATGGATTACGAGATCAGTTATGACGTTTCCAAATTCCTTGATGCTTCAACAGAAAACGTAATTCATACATTGCGTGACGCCTTCATCCTGGTAGCTTTAGTAGTGTTTATCTTCCTTGGTGACTGGCGTTCAACATTAATCCCGACGATTGCCGTGCCTGTTTCACTGATCGGTGCATTTATCTTCATGCAATTGTTCGGTTTGACGATCAACATGATCACACTTTTCGCACTGGTACTGGCAATCGGTATTGTGGTCGATGATGCCATAGTTGTGGTGGAAGCCGTCCACGCCAAGATGGAAGAAGAACCTCATCTCACCCCGTTTAGTGCGGTTCAGAAGGTAATTCGTGAGATTAGTGGTGCGGTAATCGCCATTACTTTATTGATGACAGCAGTGTTTATCCCTGTTTCATTCATGTCTGGTCCGGTTGGTATTTTCTATCGGCAATTCGCAATCACAATGGCAACATCAATTGTCATTTCCGGGTTCGTTGCCCTTACACTTACCCCGGTTTTGTGTGCGATGATCCTGAAGAACAATCACGGTAAACCAAGAAAGAAACATTTACTGAATCGTTTCCTGGATTCTTTCAATCGTGGTTTCGATAAAATGACCGGTCGATACGTTGGTTTATTGAAACTGATCGTTAACCGAAAATTCGTTACTTACGGAATCCTTTTCGCATTCGGTTTAGGGATTTTCGGAATTACCAAAACGCTTCCTTCAGGATTTATCCCGAGTGAAGACCAGGGAATGATCTATGCTATCGTTCAAACACCTCCGGGATCGACGTTAGAAAGAACGAATGACATTTCCCGACAACTGCAGGATATTGTTCAAAAAGTAGACGGCGTGCAATCCGTATCTTCCATTGCGGGTTATGAAGTATTGACAGAAGGTCGTGGTTCCAACGCCGGAACCTGTCTGATCAACCTGAAACCATGGGATGAACGTAAGCATACCGTAAATGAGATCATCTACGAATTGGAAGAGAAAGCTAAAGCAATTCCGGGTGCAACAATCGAGTTTTTTGATCCGCCGGCAGTTCCAGGTTATGGTGCAGCGGGAGGTTTTGCCTTGCAGTTATTAGACAAAACGAACTCCGGGGATTACAATCAGTTAGAGCAGGTGAAAAACGACTTCATGGCCGAACTGGGAAAACGTAAGGAATTGACAGGTTTGTTCACCTTTTTCAGTGCGAATTATCCGCAATATGAAATCGAGATCGATAACGAACTTGCCATGCAGAAAGGTGTAAGCATAGGAAATGCAATGAACACCCTTTCAATTTTTGTAGGAAGTACCTACGAACAAGGTTTCATCAAGTTCCAGCGTTTCTTCAAGGTTTTCGTTCAGGCCGGCCCTGAATTCAGAAAATTACCTACGGACGTTCTGAATCTTTACGTGAAAAATGACCGTGATGAAATGGTTCCGTTCTCTGCATTCATGCGCATCAAGAAAACGCAGGGTGCCAATGAGATCAACCATTACAACATGTATAATACGGCAGCAATTCGTGGTGCTCCTGCAAAAGGATACAGTTCCGGTGAAGCGATTTCCGTAATCCAGGAAGTTGCTAAGAAAACCCTTCCTCAGGGCTATGATATTGACTGGGCGGCGCTTTCAAAAGATGAAACATTACGCGGAAATGAAGCTATCTGGATTTTCCTGATCGTATTGGTATTCGTATACTTCGTTCTTGCGGCACAATATGAAAGTTTCATTATTCCATTGGCGGTAATATTCTCCTTACCTGCCGGAATATTCGGATCGTTCCTGTTATTGAAAATGCTAGGCTTGGCAAACGACATCTACGCACAAGTAGGGTTGGTCATGCTCGTCGGGCTTCTGGGTAAGAATGCCGTTTTGATCGTGGAATTCGCCATTCATAAACAACAGCATGGGGCAACCGTTCTTGAAGCCGCAATTGAAGGCGCAAAAGTGCGTTTCCGGCCTATCCTGATGACTTCGTTTGCATTCATTGCCGGATTAATTCCATTGGTAATTGCTCACGGTGCAGGTGCTATCGGAAACAGAACGATCGGATCTTCGGCTCTCGGAGGAATGCTCTTCGGAACCTTATTCGGAGTAATCATTGTTCCCGGATTGTACTACATCTTCGGAAGTATTGCAGATGGCAAAAAGTTGATCAAAGATGAGGATGAATCTTCATTGACAGAAGATTTCGTACACGCAATAGATAGTTTCCCAACAACAAATGAAAGCGAAGACAATGAACACTAAAAGAAAACAACTGGCATATGTGGTCATAACAAGCTTTTCCCTGGCGATGATCACTGCATGTGGAGCTATCAAAAATGCTCCTCAGCCAAGAAACGAAAATATATCCTCAATTCCTGCGAGCTACAATGGTGGTTCGCAGGATACTGTCAACATCGCCAATCAAACGTGGCGCCAATACTTTGATGATCCTAACCTGGTTGCGTTGATCGACTCGGCATTGAACAATAACCAGGAACTGAATATTATTCTCCAGGAAATTCAGATGACCAGTAACGAAGTAATGGTCCGAAAAGGGGAATACATGCCGAAGGTGAACGGTGTTGCCGGTGCAGGTATTGATAAAACGCCGAAATACACAACAAGAGGCGCGGCTGAAGAACAACTTCAAATTGTAGAAAACAAAGCCAATCCGAAAGCAATGGGCGATTTCATGCTTGGAGCGACTGCTTCCTGGGAAGTAGATATCTGGCACAAACTGCGAAACGCTAAGAAAAGTGCTTACAATAAATTCCTGGCTACAACTGCCGGAAAGGATTTTATGATCACAAATCTCGTAGCTGAAATTGCGAATTCCTATTACGAGTTGCTGGCTTTGGATAATCAACTGGATATTGTCAACCAGAATATTGAGATCCAGAACAACGCGTTGAACATTGTTCGATTGGAAAAAGAAGCCACACGTGTAACTGAATTAGCGGTTAAAAAATTCGAAGCGGAGGTTTATCACACCAGAAGCCTGCAATATGATATTCAGCAGAAGATCGTTGAAACTGAAAACCGGATCAACTATCTGGTTGGACGTTATCCTCAACCCGTGGTAAGAACAGCTCAATCTTTTACAACTATCGAAATGGATAGTATTGCAGACGGAGTTCCGTCGCAGTTATTGGAAAACCGTGCAGATATCAAAGAGGCTGAATACAATTTGACTGCTTCAAAACTGGATGTGAAAGCCGCAAAAGCACAGTTCTATCCATCGTTTACGATTAGAGCGGGAGTTGGATTCCAGGCATTCAATCCTGCGTACCTGATCAGAACCCCGGAATCGCTATTGGCTAGTTTGGCCGGTGATTTAGTTGCTCCATTAATCAACCGGGCTCAGATCAAGGCAACGTATTACAATGCAAATTCAAAGCAAATCCAGGCAGTTTACAACTATGAGCAAAAGATCCTGAATGCTTATATTGAAGTGGCAAACCAGCTATCGAACATCAATAACCTGCGTCAAAGTTTTTTACTGAAGAACCAACAAGTTGATGCTTTGAACGAATCTATTAACATCGCCAACAGTTTGTTCAGTTCTGCGAGAGCGGATTATATGGAAGTTTTATTAACGCAACGTGATGCTTTGGCCTCGAAGTTTGAATTGATAGAAACGAAACGGGATTTGTTCCACGCAAAAGTGAATATCTACAGAGCTTTGGGTGGCGGTTGGTGACTTATTTAGAGATTAGAAAAACAGAAAATAGAGAACAGAAGTTAAACATACCTGTTCTCTATTTTCTATTAATCTTAACCAAAGCCACAGTCAAAGAATCAAATTCGTTTTGGAAGCGATCGTATTCTGCCTGAGTCCTTTCACGGGAATCTTTTTGATAGAACGTAAAATCCACATACTGCAATTTCGTAGAGGCATACTTGCTGTTTTGGATAGAGATTCCTGGTCCCCAATACAGAACTCCCGGAGCTAACCTGGAACGGTCTTCATACTTAACAATATTGTTCAGCTGTTTTCTGTTACCGTTTCCATCAATCATAAAAAATTGCTGATCGACGGTTCCGTTCTTAAATTCAGGTTTTACGATCAAGATTCCGTTAGCCGGAACTTTCATTACCCTTCTACCATCTTCCATTTTCGGTTCTAACCCATTCTTTTCATTGTAAACCACGCGAAATTCACCTTTAAAATCAACAGGGATTAAATAGGTTTCCGGTGTAGGATTATTGTTGTTCATTGGGGCAAAATTCAACAAAGACATAACTAAGGTCACCAAAACAGCGGTCAATGGAAAAGACAATAATCCAAGGATGACAACCGCAGGTTCTTTTTTCTCTGCTGATTTCGGCAAGCGCCATTCCAAGAACAACAATTGAACAAACGTTGCAATTCCCCAGGTATACAAAATCGAATTATCGAATGCGCCTGCTCCCGAGCCCAGCAGTTTCTCAACAGAAAATTGCCAAAGCAGCGAAAGTCCAACCGAACTGACAATGATCATTAAGAAACGGAACATTGCAGATCGACCTTTAAACAAGGACAGAATTGAACTTCCGCTTGTGGTAAGTGCAAGGGCTAATGGAATGGTCCAATAGAAAAACGCAAAATCATTGATCCTGATATCTGTTTCCAGCTTAGAGATATAGAATTTGAACGAAACAAAGCAAACAAGAAGATGAAGTAAAAGACTAATTATCCTGGTTAAGATTGGATTTTTCATAGCTATGGATTTACGGGCAAAAATCTAAGCTAAAATAGTCATAAAGCCTGAGATGAGCTGGCTTTCCTGAAATCAAATTAAGCTTCTTTGGTACTTCAGTTACGAAAGTTTAAGGCAAAAAAATCCCCGGTTATTAGTGCCGGGGATTTTTTATCGTTGTGAATTAATATTCATCTTCATTAAAGAGGAAATCGTCCTTTGACGGGTAATCCGGCCAAATTTCTTCGATACTTTCATAAATATCTCCTTCATCCTCCAAATCTTGCAGGTTTTCAACCACCTCAAGAGGCGCACCAGCACGAATTGCGTAATCGATCAATTCATCTTTTGAAGCTGGCCATGGAGCGTCCTCCAAATATGATGCTAGTTCTAGTGTCCAGTACATTTCTTAATTGCTTATTGTTGTTTCTTCGGGCAAAAATAAACTTATTTTCAAAACAAGCAACCCCCAACCGAAAAAAGTCAAAAAGCAAATGTTAAAAGTCAAAAAAGCAATTGCAAAAAAGCAAATTTGAGCTCAATATTTTGACTTTTGCATTTTTACTTTTGCTTTGTTTTAGGGTGCCACGGTGTTTCTTCGGCGTTTAATTCTTTGGTGAAAGCCCTGCTCAGCACAAAAAGGTAATCACTCAACCGATTCATATAAGAAAGAATAACAGAATCAATTGTCGTTTCTTCATTCAAATGGGAAATCAATCGTTCTGCTCTTCTGCAAATACAGCGTGCAACATGGCAATGCGAAACTGTTGGATGTCCACCGGGAAGAACAAAAAATTTCATTGGTTCCAATTTCTCTTCCATTCCATCAATTGCATTTTCCAACACCACAACATCCGCTTCAAAAAGTTCAGGCAACGCCATTTTCGATTTTTCAGGATCAGAAGCCAAATGAGAACCAATCGTAAACAATCTGTCCTGGATTTCGATCAACAAGTCTTTACGCTCAGGGTTCTCGTTGTAATCACGAATAAGCCCGATATAACTGTTCAATTCATCTACAGTCCCATATGCTTCAATACGGAGATGGTGTTTCGGTAAACGTGTCCCGCCTATCAATCCGGTTGTTCCTTTATCGCCTTTTTTGGTGTAAACTTTCATGGATTAAAAGTAAACATTAATCCGTGAACCCCAATTTCCGGGGAAATTTCCAAATTTCCTGAATTCCATTTACCTCAACCGTTATTTTCTTGTTAAAGCACCTCGTTTCGAATACTGTTTACCAGAGCTTTTTATATTTGACTCATTGGTTTATCAACTCGAATACTTCAAATACGAAGATCATGATTAATAAAAGTTTGTTGGCAATAATGTGTCTGGCTGTTTTAGCTGCCTGTGGAATATTCAAGCATTCGGATTCTAAAGTAGAAGAAATCCCTGCTCAGGAAGAACATACTGATGTTCCCGTACCTCAGGGAATTGACGGTGAACCAAGCCAGGCAGATGTTGATCGTGTTCAGGATAAGTTTCCGGGTTATACACTCAGTCAATTGAACGACGGGAAACTATTGTATGAAATGAATTGTGCTTTGTGTCATGACCTGATGGAACCAACTTCGGAACCTGAAGACGAATGGAGAAGAATTGTTCCGGACATGGTTGTGAAGGCAAACTGGAAAAATGGAAATACGCTTGACGCTGAGGGAGAAGAATTGATACTGCGTTATGTGATTACTATGGGGCCGGCTAAAACGAAATAGCGGCTTTTACCACATAGTCACATAGATCAAACATAGAAACATAGTTTTTATATTATATAATATTATCAACACTTAATGAACCTTAATTTCTTAATGGTGAAAAAGCTATGTGCCTATGTGAAAAGACTATGTGGTCTATGTGTTTTAAACCACCCGTGACCTGAAAATCCTAGGCCGCAAAACAAAATGTTCTTTCGCCTGATGTTCCCGTCTCCACAACAATCCCATTCTTCCCAAATCTATGCTTAAATGGAATCGTTCATCATCAACCAGCTCGTTCCATACCTTCCACATGTCATCGTTCCAGCGAATATCATCTAAAATAAAACAGGTCGAATCATCTGTATTCTTCATCAGAAGATCCAAATAGCGCTTGGTTGCCTTCGATTCATGATTTCCATCTAAAAATACCAGGTTATAAACCGTTTGGTTCGGCTGACCAAGGAATTCATCAAAATTGGCACAAACCGGAAGTACTTTTTCCAGTTTCCATTCTTCGAAATGTTGGTAAGCCCTGCGTAAAGTTTCATCGCAACCTTCAACCGTAGTGATGTACGAATCCTGATTTGCAGATTTCATCGTGATCACCCCGGTTCCAACAGATGTTCCAAGTTCCAGGATTTGTTCAGGTTTATAATAATGAACTATTTTCCAAAGCACATCACCATAAACACCTCGGGTTGAGGAAGTTTGGGTCAATTGCGCAACACTTCGCTGTTTCTTAAGTGATTTGGAACCGGCACCTAAATCCAGGACATCAAATTTTTCGGTTCGTTTTAGTCCATTTTTTATCCATTTTTTTCTCGTCAGGATAAAATTTTTGTCAACCTTTGTCGTTAGGCACTTGTCTACAAAATCAAAGACAAAGGCAGAGTGAATTCCATGTCTTCCTTTCGATTTTAACAGATACTGAAAGTAATTTCTTTTCAGAGGCCTTGATGTCATGCTGCAAAGAAACGAAAAACCAAAGAACATGCTTTATGCATAGAACTACTTTTGAAGAACAACAACAACGAATTGTTGCCAGCTATAATGGTAATCAGCCCGAAGTTCAATTGATCAGGGCATGTACACCCTCTGAAGGAATTGTTATTCTTTCTGAGCCGGAAAAACAGGAATTGCAGGAAATTTTCTTAAAAGACCAGTCGAAAAAGACATTTTTCGTTCCTTCTTCAGGCTCGGGGTCACGCATGTTCCAATTCCTTTTCGATTTTATTTCAGAACCGAATGAAACCAATCGCGGTTACGTTGAACGTTTTCTCAACCACATAGAAGATTTTGCGTTTTTCAACCAGTTTCCTTTGGAAGTGCAAAGAGAATTGCGCGAACGTTCTATGACTATCGACCAGTTTGTTGCATATATCCTCAATAATAAAGGAATGGGATTGGCGCATTTGCCAAAAGGGCTAATTCCGTTCCATAAATACGGCCCATTCATCCTGAACCCGTTCCAGGAACATGTGCTACAGGGAAGAAAAGTTTGCGGGGAAAACGTTGATTTTCATTTTACCGTTACCAAACGTTTCGAATCGGAAATTGAAAAACACCTGGATTTTATGTACGGAATGACAGGTCATAAAAGCAAGATCCAATTTTCTGCCCAGGACCCTGAAACCGATGCGTATGCATTTAATCCGGATGGTAGTCCGGCCGATTGTGAAAACGGAGAACAATTACGTCGACCTGCCGGACACGGTGCTTTGCTTGAAAACATGTATGAATTGGATGCCGATCTGATTTTCGTAAAGAATATTGACAATGTTCAACACATCAATCATTCAGACAGATCAATAGAAACACACCGGATTTTAGCCGGATGTTTGTTGAAAATTCAGTCGGAAATAAAGGATTTACTGGAAAACTGGTCGGATGAGAAATTTGATGAAATGAATGCTCATTACCAACTTTTTGATGAGGAACATGTCGTGAAACTTTCAAAAGCGGATAAAATAGAACTCCTTCGCCGGCCAACACGTGTGTGCGGAATGGTTAGGAATGAAGGACAACCCGGAGGCGGACCTTTCTGGATAAACGATAATGGTATTCCAACCAAACAAATTGTTGAAAAAGCTCAGATTAGTATGTCGGCCGACCAATACCGTGTAATGATCCAGTCGACACATTTCAACCCGGTTTTGATGGTTTGCCAAGGAAAACATTTCGATGGAAGTTCAATAGATTTTGAAACTTACCGCGATAACGAGAAATACTTCATTGTAAACAAAAAGTACCAGGGGAAAGACATTCGATTTACCGAATTACCAGGACTTTGGAATGGAAGTATGGCTTACTGGAATTCTGTTTTTGTAGAAGTTTCAAGTGAAACATTCAGCCCTGTAAAAACCATTTTGGATCTTTTGGAAACAGCACACCAGAATTAAATTCTCTCCCTCCTGGAGGAAGGATAAAGGGAGGTGGACCACCCCACTTGGTCTCCCCTCAAGGGGAGATAAAAAATCAGTAAAGTTTCTGTCGTTTAATCAAAAAGGTACTTAGTACTTCGTTCAATCCCTGTTCTATGTCTACAGGCATAAAGTCTACCGCGTATTGGGAACAGCGAAGTGCAATATCATCGAAGTATTTTTGGATACTTTCTGCGTAAGTTTTCTTTACTTCGTTCGGATGCAGCTTCATCTTCTCCCCCGTTTCCATATCAACCAGGTTCACCGGGCGATTGTCCAAATCAAAATTCAACTCTGTTTTTTTGTCGATGATATTGAAAATGATCACTTCATGTTTGGCATGTTTCAAATGCTGAATGGCCTGCATAAATTCTTCCACTTTCGACGGATCATCCAATAGATCAGAAAAAACGATGATCAAACTTCGTTTATGGCAAAGTTCGGCAATATCGTGGAGCGCCTGGATCGCATTCGCACTGTGTTTATTTTCTTCCGAATAATTAACCAGTAATTTCTCCATTTCGTTAATGATGAAACGATGATGTGCCGGAGAGGATTTTGCAGGAGAATTCAACCGCAGCTTTTCATCAAAAATGGAAATACCAACGGCATCACGTTGTTTTTTCATCAGCTCAGCTACAGAAGCTCCGGCCAACAACGAAAATTCCAGTTTCGACCAGTCGTTCTTTGCCCGGTAATACATGGAGGATGAAACATCAAATACCAACTGGCAGCGAAGATTGGTTTCTTCTTCGTATTTCTTGGTGAAGAGTTTTTCCGAACGGGCAAACAATTTCCAGTCGATATGCCTTGTTGATTCGCCGCTGTTGTACAAACGGTGTTCAGCGAATTCAACTGAGAATCCGTGGAACGGGCTTTTGTGCAATCCCGTAATAAACCCCTCAACAACTTGCCGGGCAAGCAATTCAAGATTTCCGGTTTGCGCTAAATATGACTTATCGATGGATTGAAGCATACGTGAAATTACAGAATATCTTGCAACGGATTACGGCAATAACATAACTTTGCAAAATACCGATGAATAATCAAATAAAAAGACAGGCCCGGATAACACGTTACGTGTTTTATAAAGAATTTCACTTCGACAGGACAAATCACCTGTTGACTTTTCTAGGGGCATTTATTGGCATCGGTGCAATTGGTTTTCTGAATAAGAACAGTTTTCTGCCGATTGAACAAACATTTTTGATCGGCTCTTTCGGAGCCTCGTCGGTATTAATCTACGGAGCAATCAAGAGCCCGTTCTCTCAACCAAGAAATCTCATAGGCGGACACCTGGTTTCGGCACTTGTCGGTGTAACGGTTTACAAGCTGCTTCCCGACCAAATCTGGATTTCCGCACCACTAGCCGTGGCCCTTGCAACAGTTGCCATGCAAATCACAAAAACCGTTCATCCACCGGGCGGTGCAACTGCTTTAATTGCTGTGATCGGAACTGAGAAAGTGAAAGCGTTGGGATACTTCTACGTTCTTTCACCCGTTCTTTCAGGAGTTTTGATCCTTTTCGTTGTTGCAATGGTTGTGAACAATATTTCCAAATCAAGGCAATATCCTGCTCACGGAGTCTTCTCAAAAACGTTTAAAGAGGGAACAAGATTCCGACTCCACAAAAAAAAATAAATTCACCGTATTGCGTTAAGTCGTGTTGCATTTATTCCCACAGATGCGCAGTTTATTATGCGAGCCTACCCGACTCGCTTTAATTGAAATAATTAATCTTTTTATCAATTAAAAAAAGAGGCGCCTGGTGCGCCTATTCCGCCCCAGGCGGATTCAGCGTAAGCATTAAGCGCTTCAACTATCTGGCATCTGTGGGAAAGAAGACCTTAAGATTTTGGCCTAAGCAAATCATTTTTTTCAATTCATGGTTGAACCTTTTTTTCATCGGCTTGTAATCTACTTCCGAATGAACAATTGATCCTATGAAAACACAACTTCTTCTTTTAACCTTATTTATTTCTTCACTTTCCTTCGCCCAATACAACTCATGTGCGGGCACCAGTGAAGTAAGAGAATACAAAGCAGTTTCGCAAAAAGACGAAACTACCGGTCAAACCGTTACTGTTCGACAGGAAGTACAGGTAACAGCTGACACTTACGGAAATGCGACAGGAAACCAATATGATTTGGCAATTGACGGTGCATTTAACGGACAAACCATCGTTATACTTGATCTTTGTAAAATTGATCTTTCCGGACCGAAAGCTGCGCTCGCAGAAAAAGGTTTTGGGACTTACATCTACATGGGAGCGCCTGATCCCGCTCATCTGAAAGAATCTTTGGAGAAAGCGAACCAGGTTTGGGTTATTTCTTCGGTAGAAAGACTTTTGACCGATGAACATGCGCAGTTGATCAAAGATTTTTACGAAACAGGAAAAGGTGTTTATATCTGGGGAGATAATGATCCGTGTAATGCCGATGCAAACTTCATTGCCAATTACCTGATCGGAGCTTCTTTAACCGGAAATTACTACGCCGACCAAAACATCGGTTTGATGACAGAAGGCGGAACCACAGGAATCCGAAAAGATCATCTCATCTCTACTGGAATCGTGAAATTCTATGAAGGAATCACCATTTCACACGTGGTTGATCCTAATCAGTTGACAACTCCGCTCATGTGGAGCACAGACGGTGGAACTGTAGCAGCTATAGTTGACGATCAGCAGCACCGTTTGATCATCGATGGTGGATTTACCCGACTTTACTACAAATGGGATTCTGCCGGAACAGGACGTTACGTGAAAAATGCCGCTGCATGGCTGGCAAACTTTGAACGCTTTGGTGACGAAGTGCTGAGCGAAGAATTGAAAAAGAATAAATAAAAGAAGCTACACTAAACATTATATAACAAAAACTTAGAAATCATGAAAAGAATTACCATCCTGGCCCTTGCACTATGGGCTTCAACAAACATCAGCTTTGCACAGTACAACGCTTGTGCAGCCAAAAGTGCAGTTACAGAAACCGTAACAAGAGAAGTAGAAGATGCTGAGACGGGGAAAAAGAAAGTAGAACAGGTTCAGGTTGCTGTTCAGAACAGAGACGGCTTCGGAAATGCTTCAGGAAACCAATACGATTTGGCCGTTGACGGCGCGTTTGAAGGTCAGACTATCGTTGTTCTTCAATTGTACACAGGGGAGAATTTCGACTTTGAAAAACCGAAAGCTGCCCTTAAAGAAAAAGGATTCTCCGTTTACCGTTATTCAAACCAGCCGCCTAGTCCGCAAGAATTGAAAAAATCATTGGACAAAGCTTGCCAATTCTGGTTAATCTCATCCACAACTCAAATGCTAACTGAAGAACATGTGAAAGTGATCCGTGAATTCTACGAATCAGGTAAAGGAATTTACATCTGGGGAGATAACGACCCTTATCACGCTGATGCAGATTATTTAGCAAATGCACTTGTGGGAGTAACCATGAGCGGATATTACATGGGAAATCAAACAGTGACTTTCAAAACAGAATCGTCAGTTTCAGGTATGCGCAAAGATCACCTGATCACGACAGGTTTGGAAAACGTTTTTGAAGGAATTACGATCTCAACCGTTCACGATCCGAATAACGTAATGACACCTTTGATTTGGAGTACCGACGGAAACATTGTAACATCCATTTTGGATGATCAGCAACACCGTTTGATCATTGATGGCGGATTTACAAGGTTGTACTGTAACTGGGATAGCGCAGGAACAGGAAGATACATTAAGAACGCCGCTGCATGGCTTGTAAATGTTGAAAAATTTGGTGATGCAGTAGTGAGCAGCGAAGTTAAAAAGGGAAACTAGCTCATCGAACGAAAAAGGCAGTTCGTCGAAATTTTAGTACAGCCGAAAGAATGTTCGGCACGCACAATAAAACTTTCAACGAACCATGCGATTTGCTCATTTACTAAAAAAGGAGTTAGTGATTGTTGTAATTTCGTACATAGCTTATTAGCTCTAAGAGATATTGCCCATGTTAGTTTACTCAGCGCTTTACAGTAAACTGACATTTGCAGAACAATTGAAGCAAACCCTGGAGAAATTTCAATTACTCAACAAAATTTGCTTCGTGTAAAGGGGTGGCCGACTTAATTGATCGGTCACTTTTTTATTTTAGATCTACCTCAACTTCTTTTTACTTCCCACAGATGCGCAGATTATAATGCGAGCCTACCGGTCTCGCTTTAAGTTTATAAATTGTTTTCTATTCTAGAGGCGGCTGGTGCGCCTATGCTGAAGCTACAGCGTAAGCATTAAGCGCCTCAAAAACATCTGCGCATCTGTGGGGAAATCTACTTCAGAAAGTATCTGGATAAGTTGTCACTATGTGGTTCATTTTAGTTTAATTTGAAAAAACTTTCTCATGAAACTGCTTTTTTCCGTCTTTATCCTGTTCGCAGCCCAAACTTCTTTCGCACAATTCACTCACCAGGATTCGCTTCGTGGCGGCAATGGTCCGGGAAGAAATTGGTGGGATGTCGCTCATTACGACCTCTCGGTTTCGTTCGATATTGAAAAGAAGCAAATTTCCGGCTGCAATAAGATTACCATGTCGTACTACGACAATATTGAAGGAAAGCCCATTACTTCCAAGCGAAAAATCCAGATCGATCTTCAGGATCCGATGGTCATCGACAGTGTTTATTTCGGGAAATTCAAGATCAAAGCTGCCGATATAGTAAAGGATGGAAATGCTTATTTCATTACTTTTCCTGACCTCAGTCCCAAAAACACGCTTGATATTTACTTCCACGGTTCGCCAAAAGTGGCCAAGAAAGCCCCATGGGATGGTGGAATTATCTGGACAACCGACGAGAAGAAAAATCCTTGGGTAACCATCGCATGTCAGGGCTTGGGAGCAAGCTGTTGGTTTCCGTGTAAAGACACACAATATGAAGAACCGGATTCTGTTGACATGCATTTTACTTGTCCGGAAAACCTGATGTGTGTGAGCAACGGAAATTTTGAAGGTAGAACGGTTAACGGTAAATGGGCAACCTACAACTGGAAAGTAGTAAACCCGATCAATAGCTATTGCATGATTCCTTATATCGGCGATTATGTGAACATTCACGATCACTACAACGGTGAAAACGGCCAACTGGAAATCGATTACTGGGTAATTCGCGGAAACGAAGAAAAGGCGAAGAAACAGTTTGTCGATGCGAAACGAACCCTGGAAGCCCTGGAATATTGGTTTGGCCCCTACCCTTTTTACGAAGACGGCTACAAATTGGTAGAAGCGCCACATTTGGGAATGGAACATCAAAGTGCTGTGGCTTACGGAAACAAATTCCAGAACGGCTACATGGGAACTGATTTGAGCGGAACAGGAGAAGGGTTAAAATGGGATTTCATTATTGTACACGAAAGCGGACACGAATGGTTCGGGAATAACGTGACGACCAAAGACATTGCGGACATGTGGGTACACGAAGGATTCACCAACTATTCGGAAGTGTTGTTTACCGATTACTGGTACGGTACAGAAGCCGGAAACCGATATGCCGTTGGATTACGACAAAACATCCAGAACGATATTCCGATCATAGGGAATTACGGTGTACAAAGTGAAGGCAGCGGCGACATGTACTACAAAGCTTCGAACATGCTGCATATGATCCGTCAGATTACAGCCAACGACAGCTTGTTCCGAATGGTTCTGCGCGACATCAACGAAACTTACTGGCATCAAACGGTAACAACGGAAATGATAGAAACCTTTATGACAGAACAATTGAGAGCAGGAGTTGTACATTATGATCTCAGCAAAATGTTCGATCAATACCTGCGTACAACACAAATCCCTACTTTGCAAATCGTTTATTCCAAAGGAAAGGTAAAATACCGCTGGAAGGACTGTATCAAAGGATTTGATATGCCGATCGTACTTCAGGACAGCAATGGAAATAGGGTTACGATCAACCCAACCGACAAATGGACAAAAGCATATCGCCGAAAGGGTTATCAATATACGATCAACCCGCAGTTTTATATTGGGTCGGATGTACTTTACAAAAGAAGTGCTAAGGATATTGAGATGCCAAAGATCAATTAGTCATGTGTGATTCCTGCTTTTCAAAAGAAATAATGGGTTTCAATTCGCAAAGAACAGCCTGCAAGTATTGCCATAATGAGAAAACAAGAACTGACAAGCACGAACTAAAGGTCAACATCTGCACCAACTGTCACAAGACCATTTCAGCAGGCAACTAAAAATATCTTATCATCAATCACAATGAAAAACTACTTCATATTGCTGCTAATTTTGATCAGTCGTGGAAACGGATATTCCCAAAACTCGTTTTATATCGTTCCTTCCATCAATACCAAATTCGGTGTTTGCTCCACCAACGGGTTTTTCGCTTTTTCCAACCATAATTACCAAAACGCGTATTTTGACGTTTACAACAAACCGATGCACTTTACCAATGGGGTACGTCTGGGCTTAGGGGCCGGATGGAAAAATGAAAAGCAAAAGTTTTCTGTAGACCTCACCTGGAACCAGGATGTAGCTTCAGTTGCAAATGAAACCGTCTTAATTTCATCGAACGGAGAAAGCAACTACTATTTCAATAAAAACCTGAACTACCAGCTCGGATTTACTTCGCACCGTTTTTCAATTAACCTCAATAAGCCTCTTTTCAGGGAACTGGTCTATCTTAATGCCGGAATTGGATTTACTGTTCTCCCCCAGGGTGATGAAAACTACGAATTTGTACTTGACAATGATCCATTTCTCCTGGATTCCACTTCAACACTGAAGATCAGGTACACCACACGGGCTGTATCCAAAACCAACCTCAACCTTTCTATTGGCCTGAACTTCGCTGTTAAATGGAATGATTTTTATCTGTTTACATTGAGCACTATTTATTCACAGGGAGTAAAACGAAATTTAGTGGTTCACGAAAACTATTATGAAGTATCAGATGCTTCTGCCAATAAAACAATAAAGTTTTCTTATTCCAGTGCAGCCAAGGGTTCCGGCCTCTTTATCCAGGTCTCCCGCCAATTCCAACTCTCAAGGGGGAAGAACTAATTGGCGATGTGAAATAAAATCGAATAACCACCACTTACTGTTATATTTTTACTCAGAAACACTTATCTTTGCCGGAGTTAACGTAAGCCATAATTATTTCAACCCAGCTAAAAAGCGCACCTATGCAAAAACCATCCCTCCCATTTTCTGTAGTTATTTGTTCCGGTAACGGCAACCTAATGACCTGTTTTAGCGTCAATAGTATGCTTTAATGCAAACTTCAACAAGCTTATAAACAATTTACAACGTACATCAATCTTTTCCGAATACACCAAAATGATCAAAAATTTTCTTGGCTTTCACAAATACCCGACAAATACACTGGTATTCATACTGGCATTCAGCATTATCACAATCGGAACCTTGACCTCCTTCTTTTACGCATGGGCACAGGATGAAGGTACATTGGGAACCGATTCTTTCAACCAGTTCATTGCAAACAGTTTTTACGTTTTCCGCTTCCCGGCTCATAATATCCTCTACCTGCTCGTGGAAGACGTTCCTTTTCTCGGCTTCCTCTACTTCCCTATGTTGTTTGCTAATATCCTGCTTCAGACAATGATCGTAGAACGCTTCATTACCTTGCTTTTCATAAGAAAATCAAAACGATTACGCCACGGCCAAACGCGTAAAAAAGTTGCTTAACTTTAAGCAATGAGAAAAATAGATCGCGGTCCTTTCTATCATGGCACAAAAGCCGATTTAAAAATTGGTGATCTGCTTACTGCGGGATTCAATTCCAACTACAAACCCGAGGTGGTAATGAATCATATATACTTTACCGCTTTACCCAATGGCGCAGGACTTGCCGCTGAACTTGCCCGTGGCGATGGCGAACCTCGTGTCTATATCGTAGAACCACAGGGAGATTTTGAAAACGACCCGAACGTAACCGACAAGAAATTTCCTGGTAATCCTACACGTTCTTACAGAAGTGTACATCCGCTGAAAATTGTTGGCGAAGTCACCGATTGGGTACGTCAAACTCCTGAAGAACTTAAAATTTGGAAGGAACGACTGGCAAATATTAAGGGAGATATTATTAATTAGATGCTTCTTTTCTTTCTAACTCCAATTCTATCATTTTGTTAATTACTTCTTCGTACCCACTTCAATCCTGCTTCTCAAATTTCTAATTTTGTAAAAAAGAAAACAGGATGTTGACACTGGATCCGAAAGAACTTCCGGTTCCCAAATTACATGGGATATTATTAGGTGCTATTGGTCCCCGACCCATCGCATTTGCTGCTACCGTTGACGAAAACGGTAACAACAACCTTTCGCCCTTCAGTTTTTTCAACGTATTCTCTGCAGCTCCTCCCATTCTTATTTTTTCTCCGGCACGTAACGGACGTACAAATACTACCAAGGATACTTACAACAATGTGAAGAAAGTTCCCGAAGTGGTTATCAACATTGTGAACTACGATATTCTGCACCAAATGAGTTTGAGCAGTTCACCGTTTGCTTCGGATGTGGATGAGTTTGTGAAATCAGGGCTTACGCCAATTCCTTCCGATACCGTGAAACCAATGCGCGTGAAAGAAGCTCCGGTTCAATTCGAGTGCAAAGTGCTTGAAGTGAAAGAATTGGGCGAGAATGGCGGTGCCGGAAACCTGGTGATCTGTGAAGTAACGAAGATCCACATCAATGAAAATGTTCTGGCGGAAGACGGAACAATAGATCAAAAGAAAATAAACCTTGTAGCGCGCATGGGCGGAAACTGGTATTGTCATGCCAACGAAGCTTCCATGTTCGAAGTCACAAAACCGATTACAACCGTGGGAATAGGATTTGACAATCTACCGGAAGATATCCGAAAGAGTTCTGTATTGAACAACAACGAACTGGCGCAATTGGCAGGAATTACAGAACTTCCGAATGAGACCGATGTAAACGAGTATAAACTCATCGAATTGAGCGACCTGTTTGTGACATTGGAAGATACTCCGGCAGAACTGGAAAATGCGCTTCACACAAGAGCAAAAGAACTTTTACAAAAAGACGATTTAACGGGAGCATGGATGACCTTGCTCGCATTTAATGATTAAAAACAACAATATGAGCAATTATCAATTCACAGGTGTCCTAAAAGTTAAGAACGATACTATCCAGGTTTCAGAGAAATTCTCGAAAAGAGAGTTTGTTGTTACTGATACTTCGTCGCAATATCCACAGGATATTATGTTCCAATTGACACAAGATAAGTGTAGTTTACTTGACAATGTTAATGTAAGCGAGCAAATCACAGTTTCTTTCAACCTGCGTGGAAGAGAATGGATTAACCCACAGGGTGAAGCAAAATACTTCAATTCGCTTGACGCATGGAGAGTAGAAAAAGTTGGAGGTGGAAATATGGGTGGTGGAATTCCTGATGGAGGGCCATCGGCAATGAACCTGAACAGCGCACCGGTACCTCCGTCTATGCCGTCTACTGATTCGGCAGACGACGACGATTTACCGTTTTAATAAAAAGATTCAAACTGCTGCGTTGTTTGCGGAATGAAACATTGGTCATTTACGTAAGTAAACTCTACAATATTTCATCCTCAACGCCTTACATTTGGAACTTTTCAAATATTAAACAAATTAAAAGAGACTGTCTTTTGGACGGTCTTTTTTTTGAAGGTTAAAGGTGTAAACCAGGTGACTATGTTTTAAACTATGTCTCTATGTTTTTACCCTAAAAAAACTATATTCGAAGTACTTATGGAAAACTTAGACAAACTAAAACGTAATCTTAACGTTGTATTTGCGGGCTTGTTTATTGGACAAGTTGCATTCGCAGGAGTTGTGATCCTGTTTTTGAAACCCGAATTGATTGAGGATCCGATCAAGGAAACTTATGCCTATATGGTAATTGGTGCTTTGGTAGCCGGGGTTCTGGCAACACGTTTGATGGCATCCAAAAGATTGCCCGTTATTCGTGAAATAGAAGATGATCAGAAAAAAGTTCAGGCGTATACCTCCCTAAGTATTATTCGTTTCGCAATGATTGAAGCACCGAATCTACTGGCAATTATTTTTTATTTGCTTACCGGTTATGATGTACTTCTCTACCTTATTTGCGCAGGATTATTGTATTTCTTATCGTTGATCCCGAGATCTTCGTTGGTAGATAGCGAGTTGAGAGTTACGAGGTGACTTCGACTCCGCTCAGTCACCACCAGATTTTTCAGTCATCTCTACTCTTGTTGTCAATGGATTAATCCCATTGATTATTGCCTTCCTTTCCAATCTACCTGCACAAAAAGCATAGACGCGAAAAGTGCAAGCATGTAGAAGGGGTACAACAATTCAAAAAGAATCAAGCCAATAATTTCCCGGTTAGTCCATTTGGTGATGGATAAGCGCAACAGAACGAAATCAAAACTGCTTTTGGTAAGAAAGATCAGAAAAGTCAACCATTCTACTCCATCAAACCAGGTAACGAGCAGCAAGAACAAATAGGTTAAATGCAGTAGTACAGCCCAAACACCTAAGCCACTGCTCAGGTTATCTCCAACATTCCCGGTTTTTGTCATCCAGCGCAAACGTTGGTTCATTGTTTCTGAAATGCGTTCCGGAGTTGCTGTCGAAACCGTCAATTCATCACGTTCCACCACTTCAATGCTTTTCTTTCCTTCGCGGAATGCACGTAAAGTGTAAATATCATCACCGCTTAAAATATGATCGTGTTCTTCGATATCATCCACTTCTTCAAAAGCTTTGATGTTGATCAGCAAATTCGCACCACTGCATGAAATGGGACGAAGCCAACCGGTAGTTCCTTTATTGATGAGCGTTGTAAACCAATATTCTAAAGTAAAGAATCCATGCCACCATTTGGTTCCTGTCATTTTCACCGGCAAGATTACCAGATCTGCCTTTGGAACCACCATCATTGATTTCAAATATTCCGAACCGAAAACAACATCGGCATCCATCGTTAAACAATAATCTGTAGTTACATGGTCCATTCCAAAACGAATGGCGCGTTTCTTCCCTCTTTGTTCTTCAGGCAAGGAAATTACGCGAATTGGAAAATCTTTGTATTTCAGGAATTCGGAGCGATAATCGTCTGTTGAATGGTCATTCACAAAGATCCATTGCACAGGTTGGTACTTTTGCTTGTAAACACAGTCGAGGAATTTTCCCAGGTTTTCAGCTTCGTTTCGAAAAGGGATCACAACGGTAATCTCGTCCAGGTTCTGATCGATCTTTGCAGATTTCGAAAGCCGTAAGCGATTTACCCCAAAAACCAAAGTGAGAATAGAAATGGCATATGCCACGAACCAAAATATCAAAATACTCATTTCGTTTTCCGTTTGATTGGAAGCAGAACAAAGCTACCGATTAGTGACGGAATCACGATATTGATCATCCAAATTAATAAACAAATAACAATGATATCTGCCTGAGAATCGACGACCGTTCCTTTGAAAACAAAAAGTGCCGCAGTTTCCCTGATCAGCAGTTTCCCTGACCAAAGCGACGGGATAAAAGAAGTAAGAATGTAAATGATCCAAACGGAATAAACCAGCAGCCAAAAATCCGTATAACCGAAAGCAACAAACAACAAAACAAATTGAGCAGTGAAAACAAGGAAACGAAATGTACTGAGCAACAACAACCGCATTCGGAGATAGCCGAAACGAAGCAGCATCAGTTTAAAGTGACGGATCGCTTTATTTCTGTATGATCTTTTGCCAAAAACTTTTTCTCCGAAAAAATAGAACATCAATAACACAACTGAGATACAAACAGAACTTACAAACCATATGGGATTGATTTCATTCATGAAATACAGACCGAGACTTCCGAAAATAGCTGTAGGCAAAAGTTGACTGAGATTTCCCAAAGCTGTTACAAGTACAATTTGTATTGAGTTTCGCCGACTGAAATACAACATTCTTCCGAACACATTTCCCCAGCCGTTGGGTGAAAGAAATCCTGATGCTAAACCGGCCAGAAAAGATTTCCAGATTGCTCCCCTATCGTTAATCAAATGTTTGGTGAACAACCTCCATTTCACATATTCCACTCCCTGGTTCACGACTAAAAGTAAAACCGCTATTACCAATGCCCAATAATATTCAATATGAATTTCCGAAAGCGGAGTCCACTTTACATCTTTAAGCTGGAAATATAAAACAAGAAGAACTGCAAAAAACAGTAATACCTGCAAACCAAATCGCAAGATTCCCCGTTTTTTAGTAGTTTTAAGTTCCTCTTTCATTCGAATGGCCGAAGATAAAATAATTCTAGGGATTGATCCCGGTACAACAGTTTTGGGTTATGGTATAATTCACATTCAAGGCAAAAAAATGTCCTTGCTTAACTTTGGAATTGTACAACTTCATAAACTGGACAATCAACCGGATAAACTGAAGCGTATTTTCGACCGTATCGACGGATTAATCCAGGAATACAAACCTGATGAATTGGCCATTGAAGCTCCGTTCTTCGGAAAAAATGTCCAGTCCATGCTAAAGCTTGGAAGAGCTCAGGGAGTTGCTATTGCAGCTGCATTACGTATGGGAATTCCGTACGAAGAATACACTCCGAAACGTATCAAGCAATCAATCACGGGAAGCGGAAATGCATCGAAAGAGCAAGTTGCCGCTATGCTGCAGACCTTGCTTCAATTCGAGGAAATGCCGAAATACCTGGATGCAACAGATGGACTAGCCGCAGCGGTTTGCCACCACTTCTCCAAAGGAATTGGGGAAAACAATAAATCAAAGGGGAAAGGTTGGGCAGGATTTTTGTCTCAAAACCCCGACAGAAACGCAAGCAAATGAAAAAATTACTGGTATTTGCCCTTCTACTTTCTTCATTTTTCGTGCATGGACAGAACGAAACCTACTCCTGGCAAGAAGGTATTTGCTTTTACGAAGGCGAGATCAATACTGAACTAACGAATCGCGAGCAGTTGGACAATATCGTCGGGCTACTCCTAAACCCGAGTTCTTATAACCAACCTGTTTTCAGGCTACAACTGAAAGATTCAACGCATATTCGACCTGAAAAGGTGAAACGGGAGATGGAAAACGCGATCAAAGAACTGGAGAATGCACAATTTCCGAAGGCAACGATGTGGGATTCCATCCGGAAAATACGGGTAACCCAACTCAAACGCGAACTGGAATTAAAAATGCTTGGAATCGAGGCAATGAAAAATCCGGCCATTCTTAAAACCGACAAAAAGACGGCAAAATCCTGTAAAAAAACCATTGCCATCTTATGCTCAGAACCTGCCGTGATCCTGAAGGAATACAAAAAAATCTATGGAGATGATGCCTATAACAGGATTCTGAATACCGGTTATTCCGAGAAAGTAATGGCTGAAATGGCTTCAATTGATTTTCTTCGTTATGAATGGTGGAACACAGCTTCAAAAACCATTGGTGAGATCAATTACATGAGTAAGGTCAACCAGGAATTGAAGAAGCTTATTTTAAACTGGAAAGTGGAATGTCATTAAAAAATATTTCCGATTGAGCTAATAATTAAATTACCGCGGTAACTTTTGGTAATATTGCAATAATACCAAAATCCGCTCTCTACTTTCTTTTCGCCTCTTTTTCGTTCAGCTCAATGGTCATTTTATCCATCGCCTGCGTAGTGATTCGCTGAAAAATCTCCGGCTGCGTTACATAGTAATCGAAAGAACGTTCAAATCGATCAACAGTCATTCCTTTCGATTTCAAATATTTTTCTCCGGAACGGATCATGGTTTTGTAATAGCGGTTCACGCTCTGATAACGATTCTGAATTCCAGCTTCAAGGATTGTCAGGTCGTGCAGGTATTCAACCATTTGTTCTTCCGGCACCAAATCATCAGGAGCATCAGGATAATCCATTTTATCGCTGCACGAAACCAGCGCTCCAAAGAACAATATGCACAGTACCAGGTTTTTCATCGGGCAAATTCCATTCGTTCTCCGGCACGAAGATCTATTTTCTCGTCATGAGCATAAACCTTCTTTCCGTTCACAAAAGTGGCATCAATTCGATGCGAGAAGATCGTTCCATCGAACGGCGACCAACCGCATTTATAGCGTAAACTTTCTTTTGTAACTGCAGTTGTCTCGTTCGGATTTACCAAAACAAGATCAGCTTTGTAGCCTTCACGGATATAACCACGGTCCTTAATCTCGAAACAAACAGCAACAGCATGCGCCATTTTCTCTACCATTTTAGTTCTGGTAATCTTTCCTTGTTTACTTGCTTCCAACATTGCTAAAAGTGCATGTTGTACAAGCGGTCCGCCTGAAGGTGCCGACAAATAGCTTTGGCTTTTCTCTTCCAGGGTGTGTGGTGCGTGATCGGTAGCAATTACGTCAATTCTGTCATTGTTTACCGCATCCCAAATCTGGTCACGATCTTCGGCAGTTTTTACGGCAGGATTCCATTTTATGAAATTTCCTTTTTTGTCATAATCTGCATCCGTAAACCAAAGGTGATGCACACAAGCTTCGGCTGTAATTCGTTTTTGACTTAAGGGAATTGTATTGTCGAAAAGGAATGTCTCTTTTCCTGTTGAAATATGCAGGATATGTAATCGCGTATTGTGTTTTTTCGCCAGTTCCACCGCCTTCGAAGAAGACAAATAACAAGCTTCCTCACTTCTGATCAACGGATGAGCATTTACAGGAATATTGTCACCATATTTCTCCTTATAGATTTCCAGGTTGGCACGAACTGTAGCTTCATCTTCGCAATGCGTAGCAATAAGCATAGGAACATTTGAAAACAAATGGTCTAATGTTCCCTCGTTGTCAACCAGCATATTCCCTGTTGACGACCCCATAAAGATTTTGACTCCACAAACACGTTTAGGATCCGTTTTCAAAACTTCATCCAGGTTATCGTTTGAAGCCCCCATGAAGAACGAATAATTCGCATAAGACGAATTTGCAGCGATGTCGTATTTGTCCTGGAGCAATTCCTGGTTCAACGTATTGGGAACCGTATTAGGCATTTCCATGAAAGAAGTAATTCCCCCAGCAATTGCAGCATAAGATTCTGTCGCAATGTTTGCTTTATGGGTCAATCCCGGTTCACGAAAATGAACCTGGTCATCGATACATCCCGGAATCAGGTATTTTCCTTCGGCATTGATCTCAACAGCTCCCGGAGCAGAAATGGAGTCGGCGATCCTGGCAATTCTGTCGTTTTCAATTAGCACATCAGCTACCCTTTCGATGCCTTCGTTAATAATTGTCGCGCCTTTAATTACCGTTCTTTCCATTATACTTTCAAATTTCTCATTTTCCAAACTCCCCAAAGTGCTTCCTTGAAAATCCCGGAAGACATTTTGGATTCTCCCAGAACCCTGTCTGTAAAGGTAATAGGAACTTCTGTTACTTTAAAACCTTTGCGTTTTGCAGCGTATTTCATTTCAATCTGAAAGGCATACCCTTTAAACTGAATATTGTCAAGTTTCATCGCTTCAAGTACTTTTCTCGAATAGCACATGAATCCTGCTGTTGTATCAGCGATTCCAAGGAAAAGAATCATACGAACATAAACCGAAGCAAAGTACGACATAAGGATTCGTCCCAAAGGCCAGTTTTCCACCTTTCCACCTCGTACATAGCGTGAACCAATACTTACATCAGCCTTGCCGTTTACGCAGGCATCAAGCAATCGTGGAAGATCATTCGGATTATGAGAAAAATCGCAATCCATTTCGAAGATATAATCATAATCACGGTCAAGCGACCAATGAAAACCATGAATATAAGCCGTTCCCAATCCCATTTTCCCCTGCCGTTCTTCTAAAAAAACACGTTCGGGGTATTTCAGCATTTGTTCCTTAACCAAATTGGCCGTTCCATCCGGAGAAGCATCATCCACGAACAGGACCGAAAAATGTTGAGGTAAAGCCATAACGGCTTCCACCATCTTAACGACATTTTCGCTTTCGTTATAAGTGGGTATGATTACTATACTCTTCAATAGTTGTGAATTGGAGTGCTAAAATAGCTAAAAGAACGTGGATGTAAAGCGTTTGTTATACGATTAACAAAGATTATAAGGTAATGTTCTCTTCCCTGATGGAAATTTTTCTCTTCCCACAGATAAGCAGATTTTTAAGGTGCTTACCTGCCACCTTTAGAGATCAGATGAGAAACGTAATGAAAAATATCAGTCAAAAATATCGTGAGACATGTAGGTGAGCATTTTATCTGTGGCCGGATGGGTAAGAAATCATTAATTTTATGTCATGAAGATCTTCCTTCTATTTGTATTAAACCTCCTCTCCTTTTCCATTTGGAGTCAGGGTTCTATGAACATGTCGCTGCTGGATCTCGAGTACCAGGATTCCCTGATCTGTAATTCAAGTTTGTCTCGTTATTCCGACTGCTACGGGTTTACATGGAAGAATGAAGAGTATGCAGTTATTGGTTCAACGGAAGGAACTCACATTTATCATATCTCAGCAGAAAACGAGTTGGTTCCGAAGGGATTCATTCCCGGAAGATACATACATACTTCGGTAAACCACCGTGATTATGCAACATACCGGCATTATTTGTACGCAGTTTGTGACGAAGGTGTTTCCGACCTTCAGATCATCGATTTCCAATATCTACCGGACTCTGTCCATCTTGTAAAAGAAGATAGTATTCAATTTGGCCGAGTGCACAATATCTTCATAGATACCACCGAACAGAAATTCTACTCATTGATCCATCGTTCTACAGTCAATACGCAAACGATTGAAAAACCAATGAAGATCTTTTCCTTAGCTGACCCTTTGAATTTGGTGGAATTATGGAGCGGACCAAACGACGTTGCCGAAGTGCACGATGCTTATGTGAAAGATGGTCTGGCGTTTCTCAATTGCGGTTACGACGGCTTACGCATTTATGATTTTACGAATATAACTTCGCCGACGTACCTGGAATCGTTGACTTTTTACCAGGACCAGGGCTACAATCATCAGGGTTGGTTAACTCCGGATGGCACAACTTACCTATTTGCAGACGAAACGGCTGGGAAACGTGTTAAACGTTGTTCATGGAACGGGACAAACCTGAGTATTTCCTCTTATTTCGGGACGGGCTTTTTAGATGGAAGCGTTCCGCACAATATTATGGCAAACGATACTTTCTGCTTTGTTGCTTACTACAATCTTGGTTTACATATCTACGATCTGCGCTATCCACAACCTTTAGAAGTAGCTTATTATGACACTTATCCAACTACTTCTTTTTTCCCGATGAACGGAAACTGGGGAGTTTATACGCTTTTACCATCAAAACGAATTTTAGCAGCCGACAGACAATACGGGCTTTTCCTTTTGGGTTTTGATGAAAGTGTTTTATCATCCGGAATTGGCGAAGGAGTAACACTTTTCCCTAATCCAAGCGGTGAAACTCCGACAACTATCCGTTTCCCAAATAACAGTTCTGAGATCAGTTATTCTGTTTACGACCTGAGCGGTAATGTGGTTCAGGAAGTGGTATTGTCAAATTTCACCTACCAGCAATTACCAGGTTTCCTGGCAGCAGGTTCTTATATAGTACGAGGAAAATATGTGAGCGAAAACAGCGAGAAACAGTTTTCGTTGAAGTGGGTGAATGCTGGAAACCAGTAAAACCACAAAATAAACCTTCCATACCATTCAGAGTTTTACAATTCCCTAACATAAGGAGCAAACCCAATTCTGCTATATTTGTATAAAAGCAATTGATATGAAAACGTTATTCGCACTTACTTTAGGATTCAGCACTTTATTCACGGTTTTTTCCTGCGGTCCAAACCCAACAGCAAAAAACGATAACAGTGAAGTTGAAATGGGAACGTTTGACGGACAGAATTACACTTGCAAGGAATTAGGCTGGGAAACAAGTTATCCGAAGGATGCTGCGGTAACACCACTTTCTGATCTGAAATCGTTGAAAGAAAGAACGCAGCGAGCTGCGGGAGAAGATTCTAAAGAAGATGACGGAATCAAATACCTGCTTTCTTACGATTACGATTTCAACAACTCCTTTCAAAGTACTGCGCAGGATTTCAAAGGTAAATCTAATGCAGATTATGTAATGGCGAGAAACGGAATTCATGCTTCGGCATACGAAAATTACTATAACAACAGAATTCGCGTCGACAGTACGGCAGCCAAAAAGACCATTGGTAAAGTCACTTTCGATGTTTGGACACTTAATCTTTACAACGAAAAAGCAGAGGCTTATGCACACCAGGAAATGTATACTGCTGTAATTAACGGTTATTTCTTCTCCGCGGTTCTTGCATACGACGATGCATACTATAGAGATAAAATGCTTCCAACGATTACTAAGGCGAAGTACAAATAATTGTCCATTGTTGCCTTAGCCTCAATCAACAATAAGCAATTTGCCCTCCATCAACTTGGTGATAGATATGCGCGGTTATTGAAGCTCTCGAAATCACCGATTGTCGAGGTGACTGAGACTCTCGAAGACACTGTAGATCATCTCCTGTTCAAATCCGCGTGACTGCAGGAAACGCATCAATTTTGCTTTCTTCTGCCACGGATCTTTTTCTCGATCCAGGTCTTTCCATTTGCGCTCAGCTAGCTGTTTAAAGATTCTCTCGTACTCTTCATCTTCAAAAGAATACAGCGCAGTTTGAATAATTTTCTTCGGGATAAATTTGGTGAGAAGCCCTTGTTTGATCTTCATTCTCCCCCAATGCTTGATGCGAAGTTTTCCGCTTGCATATGAAATGGCAAAACGTTCTTCATTGAGGTAGTTGTTTTCGATCAGATGAGCAATGATACGTCCGCTCTGTTCTTCATCCAATCCAAAACTGCGTAGCTTTTTTGTTACTTCAAAATGACATCTTTCCTGGTAAGCGCAATACGCCTCCACTTTGGCCTTAGCCTCCAGAAAAGAGAAATTGCCCTCCATATCAGAGAGCAATTTCGTTATTATTTTTGTCGAGGAATGTATACTGAAGCAAGTGGTTTGCCATTACTCCTTTTACATCGACCCATTTTTTATACTTAAAGAACCATTTCCGTTGTCTGGACATGAATCCTTTTTTGAAGTAAGCTTCAAGGTACGGATGAACCAATAGCGTCACTTTCGTCTCTTTACGGTCCTGCATCAGGAAGTTCAATGTAGTTTCAATCTCTTCCGCGAATAGAATGGAAGCCTGAACCTCCCCTGTTCCATTACATGTAGGACAAGTCTCAGCCGTATTGATGTCCGTTTCAGGACGAACGCGCTGACGTGTGATCTCAACAACTCCGAATTTCGACGGAGGAAGAATATTGTGTTTCGCACGATCCATTTTCATGGAATCTTTCAGGCGCTCATACAATTCCCTGTTGTTCTCTTTATCATGCATATCAATGAAATCGATACACACAATTCCACCCATATCACGAAGTTGTAATAAACGTGCAATTTCGTCAGCAGCTTCCAGGTTTGTTGTCAAGGCATTATTTTCCTGCCCATCCGCACCCTTTCTATTTCCACTATTCACATCAACAACGTGCATAGCTTCCGTATGTTCAATAATCAGGTAACCTCCGGATGGAAGCGGAACCTTTTTACCAAACATTGTTTTGATCTGCTTATTGATTCCGAAACGTTCAAAAATGGAAAGTTTTCCGTCATACAATTTGACAATCTTTTCACGTCCGGGTGCAATTTCGCTGATATACTCCTTCAATTCTTCAGCTACTTTTTCGTCGCTTACATGAATATTCGTAAAATCAGCGTTCAACAGGTCGCGTAGAATTGAAGACGTTTTATCCAATTCACCCAAAACCCTGCGTGGCGGAGTTGCCTGCTTCAGGTTTGTGTGCATTGTTTTCCACTTATCCAACAAGCTTTTCAGGTCCTGATCGATATCTTCAACTTTCTTGTTTTCCGCTACGGTACGGATAATCACCCCGAAGTTTTTCGGACGGATATTATCCATGATAGAGCGCAATCTGTCACGTTCTTCCGGGTTTCTGATCTTCTGCGAAATAGAGATCTTATCGGAGAAAGGAACAAGCACCAAATAACGACCGGCAAAAGTAAGTTCTGCGCATAAACGCGGTCCTTTACTTGAGATAGGTTCTTTAGCTACCTGAACTAAAATGGGAGAAGCAGTGGAAACAATATCCGTTATTTTCCCTTCTTTAGGTATGTCTTTTTCCGATTTGAAATAAAGCAGATCGGATACGTTTTGCTTACCGTTGAGAGTATCTTTGGTGAATTTATGCGAAGAAAGGAATTGGGGTCCCAAATCCAGGTAATGTAAAAATGCATCTTTTTCGTAACCTACGTCTACGAAAGCAGCATTTAAACTAGGAACTACTTTTCTTACTTTGCCCAGGTAAATATCACCTACGCCAAAATCAGTCTTTCCCTGCTCTTCTTGTAACTCCACCAATTTACCGTCTCGAAGCAATGCTATTGAGACCCCGCCTGGGCGAGCCTCAACTACAAGTTCTAAACTCACAAGCGTTACAATTAGAAAATGATTAAAAACAGAAAAACTTAGTAAGCCAAACACCTACTAAGCTCTTCCAATAACTTTCAAAGAAAAATATTACTTCTTTTTCTTGTGACGGTTCTTTCTCAATCTTTTCTTACGCTTGTGCGTTGACATCTTATGTCTTTTTCTTTTCTTACCGCTTGGCATGACAATTTTATTTTATGTTAATATTCTAAGTTCGTTCTATTTAAGCTGTTTGCGATCGAAAAAAAAGCACTCCTATCGCAAAACAGGAGTGCAAAGATATAAAAATTAATTTTCAATCTACTTTTTCAAATCAAATCAAGCAATTATTTTACAATTTGCTTGTTTTTCACCTCATCAACAAAGGTCTTAGCTGGTTTAAAAGCCGGAATGTTGTGCGCAGGAATAATGATAGTAGTATTTTTAGAAATATTACGACCAGTTTTCTCTGCACGCTCTTTAACGATAAAGCTTCCAAAACCTCTCAAGTAAACGTTTTGTCCTTTGGTCAAAGAAGTTTTGATAGACGTCATAAACGCCTCAACAGCCTTTTGCGCTTCGTTTCTTTCCAATCCTGTCCCTTCTGCAATCTCAGCAACGATATCTGCCTTTGTCATCTTACTTTTATTTATTTTATTTTCAACAATGTGATTTTCAAGTACAAAAGTAGTGCGCCATTCTCATTAAATTTGTAGCGATTAAGATTTTTTTTCAAACTTTTCCCCAAATGACTGATTTCGTTCTACTAATCCACGAATGGTACAGACAAAATGCCCGAATTCTACCATGGAGGGAAACGGAAAATCCATATTTCATATGGTTATCGGAGGTGATTTTGCAACAAACAAGGGTTGATCAAGGACTAAAATACTATTACAGTTTCACGAAAACCTTTCCGACGATCAAAGCACTTGCGGAAGCTGATGAGCAGGAAATACTCAAACTTTGGCAGGGATTGGGGTATTATTCCAGGGCGCGAAATCTGCATGCAACGGCAAAGCAAATTCTTGAACTCCATAGCGGTGAATTCCCTTCTACTTATAACGAAATCATTGCGTTAAAAGGAATTGGCCCCTATACTGCAGCGGCTATCAGTTCGTTTGCGTTCAAGCTCCCTCATGCGGTTGTAGATGGAAATGTTTACCGCATTCTGAGCCGTTATTTCGGAATTGATGAACCTATAGATACCGGAGCCGGTCAAAAACAATATCAGTTGTTAGCAAATGAATTGATTCCGGAATCTATGCCTGATCTGCATAACCAGGCAATTATGGAATTCGGGGCAATGCAGTGCAAACCGAAAAACCCGGACTGTGAAGCCTGTGTTCTTGTAGCTTCTTGCGCCAGCTACGGAACGGAAGCCGTAAATAATCGACCTGTAAAATCAAAGAAAACCAAAGTCAGTAACAGGTATTTCCACTATTTCCATATTACGGACGAGAATAAAACCGCTTGGATCAACAGAAAGAAAAAAGACATTTGGCAGCATTTGAATGAATTCCCGATGATAGAAACTGTAACGGCTGAGCTTCCATCAAACCTGTTTACTGAACAACCCTTGGCCAGGTACGAAGCAAAACATATTCTCTCCCATCAGAAAATTCAGGCTTATTTTTATGAGACCACTGAAAAACATGTTTTTGCCGAGCAGGAAATCGAATGGAAAACATCGAATGAAGATCCGCCAACACACCGATTAATGGAGAAATACCTGGAATTTTCTGAGCAAATTCAAAATCAAAAGGTGAAAATCAAAAGTTAAAACCATGCCTCTGTCACTTTTGACTTTTACCTTTTCACTTTTCACTTATTAGAAATTGTATATTTGTTAGAGACAGAAAATTAAGATAGATGGCTGGTAGTGTAAACAAAGTGATTTTAATAGGGAATTTAGGTAAAGATCCGGAAATCAGAAGATTGGAAAACGGAACAGTAATAGCGAATTTTCCACTCGCTACTTCTGAGACTTTTACCGACAAAGCAACCGGAACACGCAGAGATATTACCGATTGGCACAATATAGTTCTTTGGAGAAATCTAGCGGAGATAGCGGAAAAATATGTTCGAAAGGGAACAAAAGTTTACGTTGAAGGAAAATTGAAAACGCGTAACTGGACAGATACTAATGGTCAGCAACGTTACATTACCGAAGTTGTCGGTGACGAATTAACCATTCTTACTCCACGTTCCGAAAGCTCGAATCAGAATTATGGAAGCAACAATGCTCCTTATCCAACTGAACCGCAAAATCCGATGCAAAACATGGATGTTAGCGGGAACGACGAAGACGATTTACCATTCTAGTAAACTTTAGAATTACAAAATGGATGATCCCGCGCCCGTAATACAAGCCGTCAGCAATTCCGAAATTATCGTTTTCGTCATTTTGGCGATTGTGCTTTTAGCATTGTCGGCAGTATTCTCTGCTTCGGAAGTCGCGTTCTTTTCTCTTAGTCCGAGTGACAAACTTGAATTAGAAGAAGATCCCTCAAGAAGTTCTAAATCGGCAAAGAAACTTTTACAACGACCGAAAGATCTTTTGGCTACAATTCTCATTGGAAACAATTTTGTAAATGTCTGTATGGCCATTATGTCGACCGGCTTTCTGGAAAAAGTTCTCCCTTCAGCCGGTTCTCTGGGATGGCTTCGTTTTACTGTTGAAATTTTCGGGATCACGACTGCAATTTTACTTTTCGGGGAAGTTGTGCCTAAAATGTATTCTACACGTCATTCAAAAAGCATTACGCTTTTAATGTCGCAACCTCTACTGGCATTAAACGCTGTTCCTCCTATTTCCTGGCTACGATGGTTACTGGTCAATGGAACAAACCTGGTAAACAAACGCGCCAAAAAACGCGGAGTCAACATTTCAAGTGATGAGCTCGAACAGGCAATCGCCATGACGATAGAAGATGACGCAACAAAAGACGAGCAACGCATCCTGGAAGGAATCGTGAAATTTGGAAATACCGAAGTCCGACAGATTATGTGTTCAAGACTCGATTGTGTAACTATTTCTTATGATCAGAGTTTTCAGGACATAATAAAAATAATTCTTGAAGCCGGTTATTCCAGAATGCCGGTTTACCGGGAAACTTTTGACCAGGTTGTTGGAATTTTGTACATAAAAGACTTGCTTCCCTTTTTAAATGAAGAAAATTTTGAATGGCAATCCCTGGTTCGAAAACCCTATTTTATTCCTGAGAATAAGAAGATTGACGACCTTTTGAAAGAATTCCAGGGCATGAAAATGCACATGGCAATTGTAGTTGATGAGTACGGTGGATGCTCAGGTTTAGTAACTTTGGAAGACGTTCTTGAGGAAATTGTAGGAGATATTACTGACGAATTTGATGATGAAGATATCAGTTATACAAAAATTGATGATTCAACATTCCTGTTCGAAGGGAAAACCTCATTGGTTGATTTCTACAAAATTCTTGATATCAACGGAAAGGAATTGGAACTGTTGAAAGGCGAAGCGGACACATTAGGAGGATTTATTACTGAACAGGCAGGAAAAATATTAATGAACAACGAATTTATCGTTGTCGATAACATCAGATTGGTCGTAGAATCTTCAGACAAACGACGTGTAAAAATGGTAAAAGCAATTATTGAACATGAACAAGAGATTTAACCTATTCTTAGCATTTGGATTGATTTCCATTTTTACCTTACAATCTTGCGGCGACGAAGAAATGCTAGTACCGCGTCCACCAAGCTTTTTGCGTGCGAATCTTCCTGAACATGAGTACACAAAAATGGCGCTGGAAGAACCGTATGTTTACGAGATTTCGAAGTCATACCTGGTACGACCTGTGTTGTACAAGAGCGAAGTAACGAATCACCAGGAAATCAATCTTGGTCCACTAAATGGTGTGATCTACCTGAACTATTATCCATTACCGAACCGGGATACACTTGTTCGTTACATCAACCTGTCTAACGACAAAGTGGATGAGCACCAGATCAAAGCCACAAAAATCGAACGAAAACGCTATGTTTTTCCTGATAAAAACGTTTACGGAACATTCTTCGAATTACAAGGCGACGTGGCAACAAACTTCCAGTTTTACCTGACAGATTCCGTGAACCATTTCATTCGGGGAGAAGTTTTGATGAACTGTAAACCCAATTATGATTCGCTTCGTCCAACCCTGGATTACCTGAAAAAAGATCTTTATCACATGATCGAGACCTTTGAGTGGAAAAAATAATACTTCGAAGCTGAGTCAGCGATTCGTCCTTTTTTTACCGGCAGGCAGGCGGTGTCGAGATGTCGAAGCCAGCAATTTGTCATTAGCAATTGGTAATTAGTCATTAAAAGTTTACTTTTAAGACTCTCTATATTGCTCGAAAATGAAAAAACTATTACTTCTTGTGCTTCTCTCCTGCGCAATGAACTCAAATGCCCAAACTTACTCCAGGGCAAAAATTTCCGCATCAAGCGACGAATTACAACTACTTGCTGAACTCGGAATCAGTATTGATCATGGTGTTCACAAAGAAGGAACTTTCCTGATCTCCGATTTCTCCGACGCTGAACTTGATATCATCAGAAACCAGGGAATCCAGGTGGAAATTTTGATTGAGGATGTAAAAGCCTTCTACGTTCAGCAGAACCAAAAACATGTTGAGGAAATTGCAAAAAATGTCGGGTGTTCAGGTTCTTCCGGCAGTACATACACTCCACCTGCAGTTCCTTCAAACTTCAATTTGGGATCAATGGGCGGTTTTTTAACTTACCAGCAGTTTTTGGACGAAGTTGATGCAATGGCCGCACAATATCCGAACTTAATTACTCCACGTGCCGCTATTTCCACTTTCCAAACCTATGAAGGAAGAAATCTTTATTGGCTGAAAATAAGTGACAATCCCGGAACAGATGAAGATGATTCTGAACCTGAAGTCTTGTATACGGCTGTTCATCACGCACGTGAACCGAATTCACTTTCTGAAGTGATCTTCTACATGTGGTATTTACTGGAAAACTATGCTACAAACGATGAGATTAAATACCTTGTCGACAACACTGAAATGTATTTTGTGCCGATGGTAAATCCTGACGGATACATTTATAACGAAGTAAACGATCCGAACGGTGGCGGAATGTGGCGGAAAAATCGCAGGCTGAACAGTGGTGGAAGTTATGGGGTAGATCTGAACAGAAACTATTCCTACGGCTGGGGAACAACCGGAACTACCACAACTCAAAGCAGCGATACCTATTGTGGAACTGCAGCTTTTTCCGAGCCTGAAACACAAGCCATCAAATGGTTCTGCGAAAACAGGAATTTCCGTTATGCATTCAACGCGCATACTTACGGAAACGACATTCTTTTTCCAATAGGGACAACCACTGCAGAATTTGCCGAAGACCACGATTACTTCGATGCATTTACACACCATATGGTGATGTACAGTGGTTATACGGCAATGAAAAGCTCCAGTTTGTATCCTGCTTCGGGAGACTCGGATGATTATATGTACAAGGTGGACACCGTAGTTAAACCAAAGATTTTTGCTATGACACCGGAAGTTTCAAATACCTCAGGAGGTTTTTGGCCGGCTTCTTCAGAAATCACCGGAATTTGCCAGGATATGGTCTTCCCTAATATGGTCCTTTCTCATTTAACGCATAAATATTACGTTACTTCTGATACTGACCCTTCTTCCATTGCTTCAACAACAGGGAATTTCAACCATTCTTCTTACCGTTTGGGAATTGAAGATGGTCCGGTAACAGTTACCATTACACCAATTACAGGAATCGCTTCAGTTGGTGCCGGAGTTTCACATGACATTGCAATAATGGCAACCGAAACAGGAAGTATTTCTTATAGCTTAAACGGTGGAATCCAGTTTGGTGATGAAATCAAATACGTTTTGAACACAGATAACGGTTTATGGATCAAGCATGATACGATCGTTAAAACATTCGGTGACATTACAACTCAGTTCGTTGATGAAGCAAATACACAAGTAAACTGGACAGGAAACTGGGGTACGTCAACTACGGAATATTACTCTCCAAGCAAATCGTTTACAGATAGTCCAACCGGTGATTACGCAAACAATGCGAACAAAACGTTCATGTATAATGACACTATTGATCTAACAGCCGCCACAGTTGCAAAGATCAGCTTCTATGCTAAGTGGGCAATTGAAGCGGATTACGACTTCACTCAATTCCAGGTTTCAACCAACTACGGAACAACTTGGCAGGGACAATGCGGAAACCACACCAACACAGGAACTGATGCAAGTGGATCTGTTCAACCTGACGGCGAGCCTATCTACGACGGATCACAAAGTTCTTGGGTATTGGAAGAAATTGATCTTTCGGATTACATCGGTCAGAAGATTATGGTTCGTTTTGTATTGAAATCTGACGGCGGAGCTAGAGAAGACGGTTTCTACTTTGATGATTTCACTATTTCTTACAACCTTGATGATTCGTCGGTTCCGGAAAATGACAACTTAGGTGCATTTATTGTTCCGAACCCAGCCAACAATAAAGCAGCCATCAGCTTTCAGAAGCCGGTTGAAAATGCTGAAATTACTGTTGTAGATATTAATGGAAAAGTGGTTTACACTACCTCCGCCAACACATTAACGAACAAGATCGAATTCTCTGTTCAAAACTGGACCGAAGGTATTTACTATGTAAACGTTGTTGCAAATAATGGAATTATTGCTCCTTTAAAAGTAGCGGTTGTGCATTAGTCAATTTTTTATCGAATTTAATTCGGGGTGTCCGCATGAGGTGGACACCCCTTTTTTATAGCGTTTTTTTTATCTCCTAATCATCAGTAAAATCAGATGTTCCGAAGAGTTGATATTTTTTTCTGACAATTTTCTGACAATCGAAATCCAAACTTAAATCTGCTGCGTAAGTGTTTTGTAATTAAAGCCAAACGCTATGAAAAAGTTCCTGATACGCTTTGCAAAAATCACGGGAGTATTGGTTCTCCTCGTTTTCCTATCTGCATTTATCTGGGCAAACTGGGAAGCCCCTGGCCCCGGTGCAAAAGCACCTGTTGCCAATTTTCTCCAATATGACGCTTCACCAATAAATGATTCGGTAACAATCGCAAAAATCCAGAAAACGCTCAAAAAACAAGACGGTGTAAGCGGAAGCACATATAATCCTTCAAGTAAACTACTTGTTATTACTTACTACGTTGATTACGTCGACAAGGAAACAATAGACGAATTGATCAAATCGAAATATGATTTAAGTTTCAAAGAGAAAGTATTCGTGCAAAGCGGACCAAAATGTCCGATTGACGTGGCATACATCACAAGGGTGAAGAGATTCCTTTGCGTTCGGGATTAAGAACCTCAATTAATAACAATTAAAATCGAAAATTATGAGAAAGCTAACTTTAATAATGGCAGGAGTATTGAGTTTATCATTGCTTACTATCAGTTGTAAAAAAGAAGAGGAACCGACACCGGAACCAACTCCAACTCCATCACTTTACACAAGACTTGGCGGAGATGCAGCAATCACAGCAGTTACGGATCAATTTATTCAAAATGTATTGGCAGATCCCACAATTGCTGACAACTTCGCTGCAACAGGCGCAGATCCATATCGATTTGCACTTTTCCGTGAACGATTGATCGACCAGTTATGTGACGCTACAGGTGGTCCTTACACCTATACAGGGGCAAACATGTATGATGCTCACGACGGAATGAACATAACGGATACGGAATTTGGCGCTTTAGTAAATGCTTTGGTTGCTTCCTTGAATACCTTCAACGTTCCGCAAGCTGAACAAAATGAGTTACTTGGAATTCTTGGTCCAATGCAATCTGATATAGTTGGGCATTAACCATATCTAATTGAGGGATGATCCCATTTCTTCGGAAGTGGGATTTTTTTTGTCTTTTTTTTGAAAAGCAGCATATCTCTCCGTTTTAGATCACCCGCTTCTGCAAATACTTGCTATTTTTGATTATCTCAGAAAAAGCAAAAAATGAAAAACAGAATTTGCGAATTACTCCATATAAAATATCCAATTATACAAGCAGGAATGATTTGGTGCTCGGGCTGGAAATTAGCCAGTGCTGTTTCTAACGCCGGCGGACTCGGAATCATCGGTTCGGGCTCAATGTATCCTGAAATCCTGGAAGAACACATCATCAAGTGCAAAGAAGCAACCGACAAACCTTTTGCGGTAAACCTTCCTATGCTCTACCCTAATATTGAAGAGCATATTGCATTGATCATCAAACATAAGGTTCCTGTAGTTTTTACATCCGCAGGAAATCCGAAAACTTATACTGCACGACTTAAAGCTGAGGGAATTACAGTTGTTCATGTGGTTTCTTCTGTGAAATTCGCATTAAAAGCACAGGAAGCAGGTGTTGACGCCGTTGTAGCAGAAGGTTTTGAAGCCGGCGGACATAATGGACGTGATGAAACAACAACGTTTTGCCTGATCCCGATGGTCAAAGCACAATTGAACATTCCATTGATCGCAGCCGGAGGAATAGGAACCGGAGCGGGAATGTTTGCAGCTATGGCACTTGGCGCAGACGCTGTTCAAATCGGTTCACGATTTATCTTAACTCCCGAATCTTCCGCACACAACAATTTCAAGGAAACAATTGTAGGACTGAATGAGGGCGATACCATGTTAACGCTGAAAGAACTTACACCGGTAAGATTGGTGAAAAATGAGTTCTTCAAAAAAGTAGAAGCAGCTTACGAAAATTGTGCAACCAATGACGAACTGAATACACTTCTGGGTCGCGGAAGAGCTAAGAAAGGGATGTTCGAAGGTGATTTGGTTGAAGGCGAATTAGAAGTTGGCCAGATTTCAGGTTTGATCGGGGAAATTAAATCCGCGGCAGAAATTGTTGAAGAAATCATCCATGACTTCAACCAGAAAAGAGCAGAAATGCAGAACGAAATTTACTCCTTCCAATGATCAGTTTTAACAGATTTCAATTAGCAAATGGTTTAAAAGTCATTCACCATTTTGATGCTACAACACCAATTGCAGTTGTGAATACCTTATTCGATGTTGGTGCACGTGACGAAAGTGAAGAGAAAACCGGTTTTGCCCATTTATTTGAACACCTGATGTTCGGTGGAAGCGCAAATATTGCAGATTTTGACGGCCCGTTGCAAGTTGCGGGAGGAGAAAGCAATGCCTTTACGTCTAACGATATTACCAACTATTACGATACACTTCCTGTTCAGAACATAGAAACTGCGCTTTGGCTGGAAAGTGACAGGATGCGTGCGCTGGCTTTCAGCGACAAAAGCCTGGAGGTTCAACGAAACGTAGTGATCGAGGAATTCAAACAACGCTATTTGAATCAACCCTACGGCGATGTTTGGCTTGAACTGCGTCCGCTTGCTTACCAGGTGCATCCTTACAAATGGGCAACCATAGGTAAGAAAATTGAGCATATAGAGGAGGCAACAATGGAAGATGTAAAACATTTCTTCCACAAGCATTACACACCTTCAAATGCCATCTTGTGTATCGCTGGGAACATTTCCCTGGAAGAAACAAAATCGCTGGTTGAAAAATGGTACGGTGATATACCGTCACATCCGAAACCGGAAAGGATATTGCCAGCAGAACCGAAGCAAACAGAATTCAGAGAATTGACGATAGAACGTACGGTTCCTACTGATGCTTTTTACTACGCATTCAAAATGCCTGAGCGCAAAAGCTATGAATATTACGTTGCCGATTTTATTTCAGACGCACTTGGACGAAACGAAAGCTCCAGGCTGTACAATAAACTGAAAAAAGAACTTCAATTGGTGAGTAATATCAGTGCATATGTCACAGGCTCTTCGGATGAAGGATTGCTTGTTGTGAGCGGAAAACTGAACGATGGAATTTCTTTCGAACAGCTTGAAACGGAACTTTTCAAAGAACTGGAAGTCTTTTACGCTTCCAAAATGGAAAACACCGAAAAAACCAAACTTTATAACAAGATCAGAACAGCAAAAGAATTCCAGGAACAAGGACTATTGAACAGAGCGATGAATTTATGCATTTACGAACTGCTTGGAGATGCAAACGGTGTAAATGAAGAAACACAATTGTATCAACAAATTACTCCGGAACAAATTCAGCAAGTTGCAAAAGAGATTCTGAGAAAAGAAAATTGCTCCGTTTTACGTGTTAAAGCCACAAAATAATGAAGAAGGAACAACCTTTAGTAAAAAATATAGAGCACATTGCTTTCACGCATCCATTGATTTTTGATGTCACACCTGACGTTAAATTACTTTGGATGAAAGAAGTTGCCAATGATACCGTTCGCCTGGAATTATTTTTTGATGCCGGATTGATCCGCGGTGAACGAAGTATCCCGAAGATTGTTAAGTCACTTTTGCTGAGCGGAACAGAAACACAAACCTCACATGAGATCCAGGAAGGAATTGATGCATGCGGTGGTTATGTTGATATTGATCTGGGCTCAGAAACGGCAATTATCAGTATTTACTGTTTGCGCGAACATATTCTTACGGTAGCTCAACAGGTTTTCAATGCCATTCAACACCTGTCTTTTCATGAAAACGAAGTAACAGATGTTCTGAATACGTTAAGTCATGAATTCAAAGAGAACAAGCAAAAAGTGAAGAGTGTTGTAAGCGAAGTATTTCGCCTGGAGAGTTTTCCGAACAACCCTGTTTATGGATGGAAAACAGCACTTTCTGATTTCACGGAAAGTCGTCCGGCAGCCTACAAAACCTTTTGGAAAGAATATTACCTGAACGGGCTAACCCGTATGTCCTTAGTTGGAAACCTTGACCAGGATACAGTTGACGCACTGATTGATCTTTTCGGGAAATGGAGCAAAGTTGGCAAACCTGAATACGGAACAGAATTTTCTGCTACTCCGAAAAGAGTTCATGCAGATGTGGAAGATGCGATCCAAACCGCTATTCGAATAGGGAATTTCAGTATTACGAAACGACATAAAGACCGTCACGGATTTGGCGTTTTAAACACCATTCTCGGCGGTTATTTCGGCTCGAGATTAATGTCGAATATACGCGAAGACAAAGGTTATACCTATGGTATCGGTTCAGGAGTAATCGATTATCATAACGGCTGTACTTTCGTTATTATGACGGAAGTCGGAAAGGACGTTGCCGAGGCAACATTGGCTGAAATCAAAAAGGAAATTGAAGTTCTTCAAACTGAATTGGTAACGGAAGATGAACTGAATCTTGTTCGAAACTATATGATGGGACAATTGCTGAGAAGTGCTGATGGTCCTTATGCTATGCTGGACATGTACAATGGAACCGATATTTACGGTTTAGGACTGGAATATTATGACCAGGCAATAGAACAGATCAATTCCATCACTGCTGAAGATTTGAGAAATCTCGCAAAAGAGCACCTCAACTGGGATAATTTCATTGTTGCTACGGCAGGATAAAAATCAGTTCTATAAACAACTTATTCCATTCTTGAACGTTAGTAAATAAAGAAGTTTAGCGAATGTTGAGAATACTCTCCGTATGTATATTTCTCCTTACTTTTTCCTATGCTCGTGCAGATCATGCAATGGGTGGGGAAATTACGTGGAAATGCCAGGGAGGTTCTTACGTTTTTGAGCTTGTTTTCTATAGGGATTGTAACGGCGCTGAAGTCAATACTATTTCAGAAAACCTGGCAGTTTGGAATCATCCTACGCTGACTTCTATTCCGGTAAATTTTGTTAGCAGAACAGACATTTCTCCTACCTGCACGGTAGTTGGAGGCGGTCCTGCACAGTTATCCTGCGGAACCGGTGCTGCCGGAGGAAACGGAATAGGTGCGTTTGAAAAAATCGTTTACCGTTCTAACCCTATTGTTATCAATGGAGTTCCACCGGCTGGCGGATGGATCTTCACTTACGATAATTTCTCGCGTAACGGGAATATCAGCAACCTTCAAAATCCGATAAGCTACGGACTTACAATTGCCGCAACAATGTTCGCTGTGCCTAATGCAACGCCTAATGTTTGTGTCGACAATTCTCCGCAATTCTTACAAAATCCGTATGCAATAACTTGTTCGGGCGATCCTTATGAGTTCAATATGCACCCGGTAGATATTGACCTGGATTCACTTCACCTGAGCTTTGGGACACCGTACGATGATTTTACAGGAACATACAATCCTCCTTCAAACCCAATTCCTGTTCCTTTTGAACCAGGGTATTCGGTAAACAATCCAACTCCTGATGCTACATTTAACGCAGGAAACGTTCCGGCAAATATTGATCCTGTGACAGGAAACATCACTTTCCTCTCAAATACCGCAGGAAGTTATGTGATAAAAGTTGTGGCAGAAAGCTACCGGCAGGGAACACTCATTGCACGTGTTGAACGCGAAATGCAGGTTTATGTAACGAATTGTGCAGGAACGAATACTGCTCCTGACGTTGCCGGCCCTTTTGCAGGAGCATTCACAACCTCTGTTTTCGCGGGGTCGGTAGTTAATTTCACCATTTCTTCTACTGATTTAGAAAACCTGCAGGATGGAAGTCCGCAAAGTAACCTGTTATCAGTTTCCAGTCCGATGTTCGGCACGAATTTCACAAGCGCTTCAGGTTGTGCGAACGGACCCTGCGCAACTTTGGACCAAACTCCGGTTATCACAGGAATCCAGGGTGTAAGCGCCGATTTCAGCTGGCAAACAGCTTGTAATCATTTGGTGGATGCACAGGGAATAGGACACGCTTCTGTTCCATACACATTTGTTTTCAGGTTCCAGGACAATTACTGTCCTGTTCCTAAATTCACTTACAAGACCATTACTATTAACGTTTTGAGTCAAACCGTTATCCCGGCAACTGAAATAACTTGTATAACAACAGCTGCAAACGGAGACCTTACCATTTCGTGGAATCCTTCACTGGATCCGGACGGAACGTTTGTTGAATATAACCTGTATTCCGTTCAGGACGGCTTGCTGGGAACTTTTCCAATTGGAACTACAACCGCAACTGTTCCCGCTCCCGGAGCAGCACATGATTTCTATGTTGGTGTTGTTTCAGGTTGTAACGGAACCATAGAAGAGTTTAGTGATACGATCAGCAATGTATTTGTAACGCTGTTGAATCCGGCTAACGGAACCGCTGTGTTAGACTGGAATGTTCCACAGGATCCACAAACTGCTATGTTTAGTCCAACTTGTGAAGTTTTACGAGAATACCCCGCAGGCAACTGGACCTTGATCGCCAATCTGCCTTACAACACCACCCATTTTGTTGATACTATAGATATTTGCCAGGCATTCCTGAATTACCAGGTGGTTTACAATACGGCTTCCTGCTCCTTCAATTCAAATATAGTGGGAGATGATTTTGAGGATATGCAAACGCCTGATATCCCTGTAATCACTGCAGCATCCGTTGATCCGACAACAGGAAACATCATTCTGACCTGGAATGTGAATAATCAATCTGATACAAAAGGCTACGTCATTTACTGGAAGGACGAAAACGGTTTCATTATTGAAATTGATACTGTTTACGGAATAAACAACACAACATACACCTACACAGGCGTTGTCAATGGTGGAGAAACATTTTCCGTTGCTGCATTTGATTCCTGCTTTACCTCAGGCACAAATCCGACATATCAGACTTCAGCAAAAGCTGAATTGCATACAACAATGTTCCTGTCGCATACACTGAACAGGTGTAACGGAACGGTTATTCTTGACTGGACAGATTACATTGGTTGGGGGGCAAACCTGGCAAATCACACCATTCTTGGACAAGAAAACGGTGGCGCATGGACCAACCTGGGAACTGCAACAACAAGCACTTATACGCTTACATTGAATCAATTAAGCACTTACTGCATCATGATCCAGGCAAACCATGCGGATGGGACAACGATCAGTAATTCGACGCAGGATTGCTTCCTTGTAAATACACCTTCGCCTCCAGCTGTTCACTATTTAAGAGTTGCTACGGTAATAAATGACCAGGTAGTACTTCGACATGAAATAACACCTGGAACAAACGTTACAGGAATCAAGTTGCAGAAGTACAATTCATTGAATTCACAGTTTGAAGACCTCGTGACACTTCCGATAACAGGTTCAACCCTTACTTATACGGATACTGCAGTTGATGTTCACTATTCATCCTACACATACAGAGCTGTAATAATTGACAGTTGTGGATTTGATGGTGCGGTTTCAAACATCGCCAGAACGGTTTTATTAAAGGTGAATACGGACCAGATCCAACAAATCAACACCTTAAATTGGTCATCATATGTAGATTACGACGGCGGTGTTGTGGAATACCAGGTTGTACGTGGAATTGATGGCATTTTTGATTCCTATCCGTTTGCCGTTGTTCCACCGAACCAACGGTATGTTACCGACGACGTTTCGCAAATTGCCACTGCTACGGGAAGAATCTGTTACTATGTAATTGCTTTGGAATCATCCAATCAATATGGAATCCAGGAAGCCAGTTTTTCTAACGTTGAATGTATCGCGCTTGATCCGTTGGTTTATATTCCGAATGCATTTACACCTGAAGGCGTCAACCCGATCTTTATCCCGGTGATCACCTTTGCTGACATACACAACTACGAATTCTCAGTTGTCAACCGCTGGGGACAGGTAGTTTTCCAAACAACGGATATCACCAAAGGCTGGGATGGAACCCTGCCCGGCAGTGATAAACTTGCTACAAACGATGTTTTCGTTTATGTGGTAAAAGTGGTTGACGGAAACAACCAGGAGAAGTTTTACCGTGGGACTGTGACGTTGATTAGATAATTGTTTTTTGTTATTTTCGGGTAACTAAATACACTATTCTATGTTACCAGCTATAAACCCACCTACGGACAGCCTATACAAATTTCTAACATTATTCGGACTTACAATTTTCCTGTTCTATGTCATAATGTTATCTGATACTTATCACAGTTCAACTTTAATTCAGATCAAAATCGAAAATCTTGCTTATAAAATTCAAGAAGAAACAGGAATAGTTTTGACAGAAACGAAAGCCCACAAAATTTCTTTACGTCCATTCCATCACCTTGAAGACAGATTAACCTATTTAAACAATACGCTTTCAAAAAAGGGAATTGGTTTCAAAAAACGACAACAGTACCTGCAACAAATGAATGGTTATCAAATTCAAATTGATGCTTATCAAACAAAGATAATGTTCTGTTGGGGGCTTGTTTTCGGAGGTGTTTTGCTGATTTTTTTTGGCTTCAATGCTTGGAATTCTCGGGAACAAAAACTTAGAAATCAATTGTTACAATTAGAAATTGAAGAAAAACAAGCTCAAATTAGAAATCTCAACAATGTCCATGCATAAAACCCTAAAATCGGCATATGCAATCACCATTCTATTCACGCATTCTTAAACGAAAATCCATCCGATTAAAAGGATATGATTATTCCAGTGAGGGATTATACTTTATCACCATTTGCTGTGATCAAATGATTCCTTTATTTGGGGAAATTGAAAATGGATCGATGCAATTGAATGACCTTGGAATAATTGCAGAAAAATGCTGGCTGGAAATACCAGAACATTTTCCCGAGGTATACTTGCATGAATTCATAATAATGCCAAACCACATCCATGGAATTATCGAAATTACTGTACGGGCGAATCAACATTCGCCCAACAACGACATAATAAACAATTTACCGATTGATATTGAATTAACCAATCAACATTCACCCGATGAAATGAACGAAATAACCGAATTTCCGGTGGATATTGATTCCCCAAAAGAAATTGATGGAATGACCGAAATCAAGGCGAATATTGATTCGCCCCTACGGTCACCATCCAAAACCATTGGATCAATTATCCGCGGGTACAAAATTGGTGTTACCAAATGGGCACGACAAAACACCGACGTGAAAAATGTTTGGCAGCGCAATTATTATGAACGTATAATCAGGGATGAACAATCGTATTCGCAAATAACGGAATACATCAAAAACAACCCGGCAAAATGGGAGGTGGATAAATCCTAGGCAAAATAATTATTCCTCAATCTTCAACCAGAACGACCCACCGTGTTGTTCAACGCCACGCAAATTTTCATGATCCCACATCGGAGAAAGGCGCTCGCTTAACGCTTTGTCTTCTGAAACAAAATAGTTCGGGAAAATGGTGTAATACTTCTTTGGGTTTGCTAAAATGTAGAATGCCAAACCGTATTGCTCCGTGTAGAATCTATCACACATAAACTGTGGATAGTCATACGGCAAATAAATGTCATGAATATGAACGATCACCCCTTTTTTCAATCGTGGAAGAATTTCCATGAAGAAAACCATGGCATCTGAATTCGGCAAAATACGATGTGAATTATCAATAAACAGAATATCGTTTTCTTCGAGTTCCAACAAAGCATTCAGATCAATTGATTCGAAAGGTTTGCGGATCACAACATCTGCCAGGCTATCAATTTCTGCTCGCGGCATAGGATCAATAGACGTAATCTCTGTTTCAAGATTCAACTCCCGCTTTGCTTTCGCGGCAACTTTGGTTGAATTTCCTGAACCAACTTCTACATATCGCTTTGGCTTTAATTCGGCAAGCATTGTGTAAATCATTACAATGTCAAGACCAGGAAGAAAACTATTGTTCCATGCCGGAGCCAGACTATCAGTCTCAATCCCGTTTTTTTTGATCTTTTGCAAGCTTTCCTTATGCTTCAGGGCCAAATCGATATAACCGATATAAACCTCCCGATTTGCATTGATGATTTCGTTTAACTCCTTATGTGGTGGTAAACCATGTCCGTAACGTGGAACGAAATCTACAGCATAATCAGCGTGCAGGGTTTTAAACTTTGGAGAAAGGAAACGATATAACGATTTGATCATAGTTCTAAATTAATCCGCCCAGATTTAAAGGCTGCTTGATAATGTTCAACTTCAAAGAAAACCTGATTTGAGAACCGTAGTTCGTAGAAGGATAGTTCTGCTTTAAATTATCAGAATAATAAAGCGGGAAGTATACTCCGAAATACTGTCCTAAACGTAAAGCCACTCCTGTATTGAACCCGGTTTGAACCTCATCATTCGCGTCTACGAACATTCCGTAATCAGCAAATAAACCGAAGATCCGTGGTCCAACAGGCGACTGAATAAAGAAATTGAAGGCACTTACCATTTTTGTTGAATTCCCAAAATTAGAAGTTGTTTTGAAACCACCCATATTTTCTAGGCGCTGCTGACTATAAAATCCTGTTAATTCTGTTCTTCCTAAGAAATAATCTTCAAGGAACATATCCTGGATTCCGGAAGCGCCTGCAAGAGACAAATAATACGGATAATAACCGCTTCCATGCACATCGAACAAATAGTTAACACCCGTATAATGGCGCAATTCTATCCAACGTTCCTTATCCTTTTTCATGTAGCGCCATTTGTAGTTCACTTCCAATGAAGCTCTTCCGATCTGATCGTTCCAGGTTGCATTCGTTAAATAATCTGTTCGGGGCGAGATCACTAATTTATGATCCGGACGATTGAATCGAATATTGTAAGTAAAATAAGCTCCCACATGTTCTGTTTGGAAGTCATTGAAAACATCTGCACGGAACATTGTTTGAAGAATAAAATCGCTTGTCCATCGAGATGCATTTCCCCTATTCCCTACTTTAGCCTGCCAATACGGCTGAATAGCATAATACCACGGATTTGTTCCGGCAATTCGTTCACCGTTTGCGAAGCTTTTTAGAGAAACTCCAAATCTGCTCGTTTTTAATCCGTTTGCAGGTAAGAATCCCCAACTCAATTCAGCAATTCCTGAAGCTCTGTTTGCTCCGAACGAATAAAACGGAGCCACCAAATACTGAAAACGATTGAGTGGAATCCCGTTATTATGAACCACCAATCCGAGCATCAATTTATCATAATAATTTCCGGCTATCATTGGAGTCCAAAACGCATTGGTTTTGTTTCGCTCATTATCTCCGAAAAGGTATTCCACTTTCAAGGGTTCATATTTCCCAAAAAGTCCCGGCTTATCCCAATAATTGTTCTTCGTATTCAGTTCAGGTTCACGTTTGGAAGCATTTACCACAACCTGGTCGAACTCCTGGTTGAATGTAACTGTGCTTTTCTCAAAACTGGGCTCAACCCATTTTGTCTCCACCAATTTTCCTTTGATGTAGCCCGAAACTTCAATAGGTCCGGCAACCTGGCCTTTGTTATCTACAACTACCGTAGTTTGTCCATCTTTGGCTTTTACCGAACATAATTTGGCATCCAAATGTTTCGTTGTTTGAATCAAATCGTCGAATAACCAGGACAGGTTTTTACCGCTTTCCTTTTCAAGTACATCACGCATATCCTGCGGATCGGGATGCTTGAATTTCCACTTATCGTAATAAACCTGCATGCATTTGTCAAAGGTTTCTTCTCCCAAATATTCTTTCAGGTAATTAAAAACCAATCCTGTTTTCATATACATCACCGCACCATAATTCACGCTGGTAAAGTCGGCACTATGGGTTTCTATGGGTTGATCTTCTCCTAAAAGCGCCACCATCTTGAACGAAATATCCGACATATCGTAATGACTCAGGTGATCCAAATGCATCGCTCCTCCCAAAACCATATCCGACATATTCTTATTATCCGGATACTTCGTATACATGTAACGCAGTTCATTCAGCGTGTTCATTCCTTCATCCATCCAGCCGTGTACACGTTCGTTCGTTCCTAAAATTCCATAGAACCAGTTATGACCAACTTCGTGTACAATTACGATCTCTAGCTCGGCAGGAGTTGAAGAATTCCCAATAACGGTGATGTTCGGGTATTCCATTCCGCCACCTGCTGAAATTGTTCCGTCCACTGCAGTTACGTTATTGTAAGGATAATCACCGTTCCATTTGGAATAGTAGAACGTTCCATCATTAATGTACTCAATTGATTTTGACCAAAGATTCGCATTTCGTGGAGTGAACATGGCCCAGCTGGTCACCATTCTTCCTGAATGCGGAAGCGCGACTTCTCCTTTCAGCACTAAATATCTTTTATCAGCGAACCATGCAAAATCATGTACATCTTTCTGCGTAAAACGAACCGTTTTCAGGTTAATAGAACTTGCCGGAAAAGGATCATTCCCTTTACCTTTTTTTCTGACAGGCATGTTTTCGAGATACTTCTGTGTTTCCTGGAATTTTTGGTTCAGGAATTCAAGTTCAGAAGGCGTTTGGCAATCACCGGTTGCACCAAGTACATAATTTTCGGGAAGTGTAATGGAAACGTCGAATGTTCCGTAATCGGAATAAAACTCGCCTTGGTTCAAGTACGGAATCGGGTTCCATCCATTCTTATCATAAACAGCAGGTTTGGGATACCATTGGGTAATTTGATAAGATTGACCGACATGTCCTAAACGGGAAATTTCTCCCGAAGGAATTTTGACCGTAAACGGAGTGGAAATATTGATTTGCCCACCAGCCGGAATCGATGTTTCGAAGTACAGAATCGCAATGTCGACATTCTCTTTGTCATACTCCCATCTTACCGGATTTCCGTTCGAAGTAAAGTTCAACCCGTCAATATTTCCTTTCACTGAATCGGCACCGAACTCAAGCAATTTTTCACCATCATCGTACAACTGCTTTCCCAGAGCGGTACTACCGTTTCGGTAAGCGTTCGGCCAAATATGAATATACATTTTCTCCAGCGACTGAGGCGAATTGTTGTGATAAGTAAAATGTTCCATTCCTGTTAAAGTATGGTTCACATCATCCAACGTCACTGAAATCTGGTAGTCAATGCTTTGTTGCCAATAATTTTGAGATTTCCCGTTAAACGCAACAGAAAACAATAAGAAAAGGGTGAAAAGTTTGCGCATAAGTTCTTACGATTCTTCGTTTGTAAAAATAACATGATTTGGACAAGAAAGTTGAAAATATCCCGGATTGAGGGTTGCTCGAAGTGAACTTTTTGATTAAATTAAATAAGAAAGATGAATTTATGAGACTAATAAAACCTAATGACTATGGTGTGGAAGATTTCCAGATTGCCTTTCTGGGAGACGCACTTTCTCATCCTGTAAGAAAAAAAATCATCGAGCATTTGCATAGCGAAGGCGGGTTTTCAAAAGCCGACTATAGCAAATTGATGAACTTGAGTAAAGTTGTAGTTTCGCGCCATATTGAAAAACTAAAAGCCGCAAAATTGATCAAGAGCGAGTATTTTGTTCACCATGAAATTTTGAGTTTAGATACTGTAGAATTGGAGGTTATGTATGCTTTTTTGGGGAAGATTTTGGGGAAATAATTCGGGATAGTGGCTTTTGATATGCGACTAAAGCAGTAACCAAATTTAGTTACTTCCAAATATGATTATTTGCGGATTTGTACATTAGTAAATTTGTCAAATCCATTACAAACGTTTTTTAGTAGGCTGGAGTAACCCAATTTGGTTATTAGTGAATGTATAAACAGATAACCATTACAAAAGTTAAAGCTCAAATTCACTCATCAAAAATCAAACTGCTTTTCATTACTTTTACTCCATGCAAAACATCCTCATCATTCAAACAGCTTTTCTTGGTGATGTGATTCTCGCTACACCCGTTGTAAGCGAGTTGCAGCGCATTTATCCTAATGCGAAAATTGATTTCCTCCTGAGAAAAGGAAATGAAGGGATTCTTGAAAATCATCCTGACGTCAAAGAACTCCTGATCCTCAATAAAAAACGCGGAAAAATCAAAGAGATTAAGCGTTTGAAAAAACTGATCCGAGCGAAAAAATACGATCTGTTGATCAACCTTCATCGCTTTGGCAGTTCCGGGATCCTGAGTTTCCTAAGCGGAGCCAAACAGAAGGTCGGTTTCGATAAAAATCCTTTTTCTTTTTGCTACAACATCAAGATCAAACACGAGATTGGAAACGGAACACATGAAGTTGAGCGCAACCTGAAATGCATAGCACATTTGGGAGCTCGAAAACTGGTGCGTCCCCAGGTTTATCCGAACCAGGAAAACAGAAATAACGTAGCGCATTTGACTGCGAAACCTTTTGTAACCCTTGCCCCGGCTTCGGTTTGGTTCACCAAACAATTACCAGAATCAAGGTGGGTTGAATTAGCTAAAAAAATGAGCCTTACACTTGAGGTTTATCTGGTTGGCGGACCAGCAGATTTCGAACTGTGCGAACGAATCAGAACAGCTGCCGGATTAAACGAAAGTTCTAATCTTGCCGGGAAACTAAATCTGCTCGATTCCTGTGCCCTGTTCGAAAAAGCTGAACGTTGTTACGTAAACGATTCAGGACCTTTACATATGGCATCGGCGGTAAATGCGCCAACAACAGCTTTTTTCTGTGCAACAATTCCGGCTTTCGGATTCGGACCGCTTTCTGATGATAGTGAAATTCGTGAAACTGACGAAAAACTGGTTTGTAAGCCATGTGGATTACACGGTGGAAAACAATGCCCGGAAGGCCATTTCCGGTGCGGGAACATCACTATTTAAGTTAAAAGAATAAATACAAGTTTTCGACTTTTACCTGTTGACTTTTCATTTTTTCTTTATCACCTTTCCGGCATCCAAAAAGAACAGGGCTTTTATGGAAAATGAATTCAATCGTGGCTGGGCGAACAAATCATTGAATACATTTAAATACGACCCGTAGTTTCCTGCTTTGGATGCGTAAATATTGTATTTCCAAACAAATCTTATCTCACTTCCCGGATAAATCACCCAACGGAAATTCATATCCAATGTGAATGCATTGAAACTGGTGTTGTGATTAGAAGTTCCGTCACTCGCAATTCCCGTATATTTTGTTGAAATTCTATCACCTTCGGAATTGAGTTCATTGAACCTCAAATAAGTCACTTCCTGCCAATAGTGATTCACTTTCAGGATCATCGCAATTCTGTTGGTGAAAGTGTAATTCCCGGTGATGTTATTGTTCACTATCCATCTGTTTCTGGTTCCAAGAATGATGTCGTTCTCAAAATTAGCATCGGATACATAAACGTAACCGTAATCTCTCATCAAACGTGTAATTGACATTTCAGGAACAATAAATAATTTGTTCGAAATACGGAAACGCGGACTAATAGAGCCTTCTGCATTTACCTTACCGTCTTCAGCAAATTTTCTGGCAGAAAGCGAAAAATCCAATGCCACACGTTTTGAATAATTGCTTGAATAGAACCCACCGGCATAAGCAGAAGCAACAACCTTCATAGGAATTCCCATAGTTCTCGACTCAAAGTGGTCAACGGTACCGATTGGATTCATTCCACCATAAAAACCACTCGTCAGGAAGTTCTTAAAGGTTCCTACCCATTGCCCGAAAACTTCCCAATTGGAATACAAACTTGGTTTGAACAGGTAATTGACACTTGTGTTTATGTTGACATTACTACGCAGCAAATGTCCGCCCGGAGAATAATTCACTCCTTGATATGAAACATTTGCTCCCCGGTAATTATTGTTCGACAAAAATCCAAGCTCGTTCGGATCATACGTGTTCGAGCATTCATAATATTCTACCGAAAATGTTTTCGCACCTTCTACTTTAGAAAAATTAATATAATCCGAATATCCATGATCGGTTTGTCCGTTCCGTTGATTGTATGAAAACTGGCCTTGCCCAAATAATGAGTAAGTACGATTCTTCGTCAATACCTGGAATTCTCCTGAACTTACGTTAGATAACGCATTCACTTCCGGACGATAAACATTCGTATTAATGAACGAAACCGAATTATTGTTCTTCAGGTTCTGACTCAACACAAATACATTGTAGTTCGATGTGGGGTGCGACAAGATGTGATGAGCATTTCCCAATGAATCCTCGTACTCAATATGTGTTTGCTTTTCAACCGCATTGAAAACCCCAAGGCCGAGACCATTTTTTGTTCTACCTGATATTTTTGTAGCATTCACCAGCTGCGCCAAATTCGGAGCACTTGTTACTTTATTCCCAGCCGCCTGAAGTGAATCTGCCCGATACCCGTAAAGTGTCTGATCACCTATTCTTCGGGTATAAAAAATATCACCTATTCCAAACAAGTCCATTCCTTCCAGGAAAAACGGACGATTCTCATTGTATCGAACTTCAAACGGTGACAAATTAAGCACCAGGTTATCGGAAACAGTCTGCCCGAAATCCGGAACCAGTGTAGCATCCAATGTAAATGCTTCACTTAGTCCTAACTTCATGTCCATTCCAAAACGCGGACGCAAAGCCCATTGCTGTGAACCGGTTTGATCATTGTAATAATTATCTAAATAGGCCGTTCCGTAGGGTGAAAAAGAAAGACGTAATGGCGAATTCAGATCTGATAAATCGGTGAGATTTCCGGATTGGGCCAATTCTCCGAATGTTTGCGGATCTACCGGTGACCAATAGGAGATCTCTCTGTTCCTCCGAATTTGTCGTTTATAATTGATTTTCCAGTGCTGAATTTCTTCCTTCGGGAAACGAAGTTGTGTCAATGGAATTTTCATTTCAACCGCCCAACCGGTTTCTGTAAGTTTTACCTTACTTTTCCAGACCGCATTCCAGGTAAAATCGGCATCATTCTGACTTCTGATCGCGTCAATTTCAACACCTGCAGCAGTTACAAAAAAGGAGAACCCATTCTGACCCGCTCCATAAGGATCAATGAGAATACCAAACCAATCTGCATTTCCATAATCATCTCTCTGGGAAAGCGGAGTCATCAATGAATCCGGATAAGGATCATTTAATATTGCTCCAATGTAAATGGCTTCATCGTCATAAACGAACATCACCTTTGATTCAAAATTTGAAAGGTTTCCAACGGTAGGAAAATTGACCGTAAACGAATCGGCAACGTCTGCTTTCTTCCAAATATCCTCATCCAACTTACCATCCAGAACAATAACATCTACTGTACTTTGCGCACGAATAGATTTTTGTCCAAAAGCCAAAACTGTTGAAAGGCTAAGTATGGTTGCAATAAGAAGTTTCACGCCATAAAATTGGTTATTTCTAAACGAAAAACCATTGTTTGATATCCGAAAAAATGATTTTTTTGAATTAATTTTCTCCGCATGAAGCTTCTATTACTCATCTGTTTTGCAATTGTTTTTTCTGCCTTCGGATATTGTCAGGCTGCAATGAAGCCCTGGAAAGATTCCGTAATAGGCGCTATCTACAATGCAAAGACAAAAACGGTTGCATACGGCAGAAAAGACAAGAACGAAGTTTATCACATTTTTCTTTCTGATTCTTCGGGAAATAACGAGAGAAAACTAACCTTTCCCGGGTGGCAGGAAGACCGTCATCAATGGGCGGAAGAATGGCACCCGAACGGCAACTATTTGATCTGTTATGTCGAAAAGAACGAATACATAAAAGAAAAGAAACACAAACGAAAGTCGGTAGATGCTACTCCTGGCTACGGTGCTTACGTTGATCTTTGGCTAATACGAAAAGATGGTTCAGAAGCCTGGAAATTACTCGATTTACCCAATTCTTTCAATTCGGGAATCATTCATTCTGCTATATCACCCGACGGAACAAAATTCGCCTGGAGCGAGCGTGTAAAAGCTCCGAAATTCGGGAACTTTAACCTGATGGCCGGAGCTTATGTTATGAAGTATGCGGATTTAATCATCAACGGAACTCCCCGGTTGGAAAATGTCAAAGAATTCAAACCCGGAAATGTAGACGCCTGCAATGAACTTGACGGTATTTCTCCCGACAATAAACTGATCAGCTTCTACTCTACCTTCGAGTCGAAAAATATTCTGGCAACACCGATCTATACCGTCAATGTTGAAACGGGGGAAATCACAAAACTTACAACAGAATCTTATTCTCAGGCCGCAACGTTTACACCGAATGGAAAACAACTCGTTTACATGACAGGAGATCAATGCACACGATTTCCCGGAGATGTATTAGGTGCCGATTGGTGGATCATGGATATCGACGGAAGTAACAAACAGCGTTTAACTTACATGAACATTAAGGATCATCCACAATCCGTAAATCATTATCGTTTGGCAGGATGCTTGTCATTTGTCGATGAAACACATTTTTTGGGAGGGATTATGGTTCGTCCGCTGGGCCTGACAGGCTATACCGCTATCGTGGATATTTCGAAGTATATTAAAAACTAGATTTGAGGGTAAAGACGTACATCCTTAATTCCTTAATGGTAAACATTAAACCGTAATTTGATTTAAGACGATATGATTAAAGTTTAAAACTCAAGATTTTTGGTACAGCATCCGGATTGACGAATTCGCGAAGTTTATTGTTCAATATTATGTTCTTCCCACGTTTCGGGTTTCCATAGGTTTGATAGAAATACTTTTTATCATTTAGTTCAACCTGTAAACCAAATCGTTTCTTATTTACACTAATGTCATTTTCACCGACTTTTAACTTACAGTTATTCTCAACAGCATACATTTTCATGTTCAAACCGGAATATCTCTGATAATCTATTAATGTACGGGGTACCTTAAGCGCATGTCCATAACGTGGTGAATACAACCCAACAGTTCCCGTATTCGTCTTTATTACCATCACCAGCTCGTTCGAATTCAAAAAAATTACCTGTTGCTTTTCCATTTCCTTCATGCGGTTAAAGGACACAAACATCACAAGTGCAGCAACGCCAAACCACAAGTAATTGTTCAATTTCCGCGTTTTCGTTAGTGCAAAGCACATTACCAAACTCAAGCCTATGATCAGTTCAGGAAGCGATAAGTGGAATCCGCCGGAAACCGATCCTGGCAGTTTTTCAACCCACCCCACCCAAAGCAGCAACCCTAAAATGGTGAAACAGAAAAGTATGGCTACCAATGAGGAAATAACAGGAATGGGACTGGACGCCAGAAATATGATCCCAGCCAGTAAAACAAGAAAACCGAAAACCATCACTCCGACATTCGCCAGTAAAAAATAGTTTGGGAACTGGTAGAAATAAAACAAGGTCAAGGGTGTTGTAAATGCTGTTGCCGCCAATCCTACCGCATTTCCGTCCCAAAACCATAACAGGTATTTGCTCTTTACAACGATCAAACCTTTGATTTTAGGATAAAGCAGGAAAACACCGAGCATGGCCAGAAAAGAAAGCTGGAAACCGATATCGAACATTACCCAGGGATCAATGGCGCTCAAAACTATGGCGCTGATACAAAGCGAAATGGTTCCTGAACTTTTTCTACCGGACAAATCACCAATCGCAACTACGGAAAACATAAACACTGCCCGCATTACGGCAGGTGAAGCACCGGTTACAAAGCCATACACCCAAATGAGCAGTATAGAGAACAACAAGGCATTCCTTTTAGGTACAAAACGCGAGAATTTTGACAGGATAGCATTGAGAACAATGAGAATCAGTCCTACGTGTAACCCTGAAACGGCCAGAACATGCATTGCGCCTGTATTCGAGAATGAGCGCATTACATCATCGGTCAAATTATCCTTGTCTCCTAACAACAATGCCTGGGCAACCCCGAGAAAATCGCCATCGAGATGCTCTGCCATGAGTTCCGACAGATATTCCCTCCAGCGAACAAAAGTACCGCCGATCGTAGGTTCAAACTTTACTTTCTCAACATCGAATGCATTAACAAATGCCCTGTGCCGAATGCCTTTCGTCAGGTAATACCATTCCGCATCAAACTCTCCGGGGTTCTGCTTATTCTCAATTGGCTCCAGCTGAGCACTTACCGCCAGAACGTCATCTGCAGCGTAAGTCATTTCTGCACCGCTTACACTCAGGATCAGATCAAAGCCTGTTTTCACGAGCTTTCCTTTATTTTCGGTACACAGAACCTTTACTTTTAGCTGCTGAGTGTCGAAACCAACAGTTTTACTTTCTGTTACCCTGACAATATAAACCTCTGAAGTTTCAGTCACCGATTGAAACCGATAATCATTGATGTGAAAATAAATCGCTCCCAAAAAGACAGAGAATGTTGTCACCATTATTAAACGAAGTAGTTTTTTGCTGAAAACCCTGCTGACCAGGAGCAAAAGTGAACAACCGAAAAAACCGAGAAGTATCACCCATAAAAAGTGAAAATAGGTTTCAAAACAAAAAGCGGATAAACAACCGATAAACCAACCGGTAATTGGATATAATAATGGAAAGGCTTTCATCTTTTCAGTGAAATTGAGATCAGTTCATAAACAGTGGAGCTTCATTCTATTATGCATTCAGCATTTCATAATGAATTCAGCCTAGTTAACTGAAATATAATCATTTGTTGAAAAAATCGTGTACTCTAACTGAAATTTTGTTTGTTTCTTTACGGCACTAAAATCAAACCAAAATGAAATTGAATACCAAGTTTATCTTCCCTACGCTCGTCTTAACGGCAGTTTTGACTTCATGCGGAGGAAACGCTGAAGACAATGAAAAAGGTAAAGTAACGGTTGAAGAAACTAACTTTGAATCTGAAGAGGATGATTTCGTACTTCCGCAGCCAATTACTATGGCTCAAATGTTTAAAGAAGCTGGATTGACGTACGTGGCGGGAAAAACAAATTCTGCCGAAAACAAGTCGAAATACAGCCAAAAAATTGACCAATTGTTGAATTTGGGTGTTTACTCTACAGACCTGGCATATTGCGCAATCAACAACAAAACACAGGAAGCCAGAGAATATCTTGTGGCTATTCAATATTTAGGAAGTAAAGTTGGTTTGGAAAGTGTTTTTTCTGATAAAGAACTGGTAAATCGCTTCGACAAGAATCTAGGCGACCAGGGAGCAATGGAAGAATTGATCTACGACATCCAGGACAAAATTGATTCTTACCTTGATGAAAACAGCATGCGTTTCCTTGCAGCAGTTGAATTTGCCGGGGCATGGACAGAAGGAATTTACCTTGGAATTGATGATTCAAGAAAGAAACCGGCTGAGATCGGACCAACATTGGTTGAGCAAATGGTTCTTTTGGAAAACACCATCAAAGGATTGAAATCTCATCCGGCAAAAGACGACAAACGTTTGAAAGAGATCATTACTTCTTTTGAAAAAGTATTGAATTCTTACAACGGTTTTGAAAGCGTTAAGAAAGCAAATGCAAATAAGAACTTTGAAGCACCCGTTCTTTCTTCAGCAGAGTTTGAAACTTTAGCGAAAGAGATCGAGAAATTGCGTTCATCTATTGTTACACCAGTTAAATAATTTAATCATGAGAAACGTATTATTTTTAGGACTTATAGGTTTTTGTGGTTTAATCCTGAGTGTAGCAAGTTCAGCTCCAAACGACGGTGCTTTTGATGCACAGGTAAATACCATGAAACAAGAATGTAAGGATATGATCTCTTCATGCAGATATGAAGGGTCAAAAATCACTTACTATGTTGCAGGTTCAGCTAAGCAAACAAAGAATGTTGAGTTGTTTCTTTTCCTGGCAAAAGAATATCAAATTGCCATTTCTGCTAAGAAAAGTGCAGCATCAATTACGGTGAAATTCTACGATGCAGCGCCAGAAGTGAAGGACAGAAAATTGATCAAGGAATATAAAGCTGTTAACGGAAAATCGTTCCTGGTTAGTTCTGATGAATTGAACAAATTGTATCGCAAGAAAGCGCCGGAAGTGGAGCGTTTGAAAAACATTCACGTTGAATATTCTATTGGTACCGGTAAAAATGTAAAGGAAGCTGCCGTTTTGGTTTACGGATTTAAAGCTTAATCGTTTTTAGAATCGGTTCAAAATTGTAAATTTGTGCCTGTCGGAAACTGCGACAGACAATAAATTAAACTCGTATGATAAATATAACTCTTCCGGACGGATCAGTTAGACAATACAACGCAGGAGCAACAGCATTAGATGTTGCTCTTAGCATTTCTGAAGGGTTGGCTCGTAATGTATTGGCAGCCAAGGTGAATGGTAATGTTGTTGACGCAACCTTGCCGATAAACGAAGATTCTACGCTTCAATTATTGACGTGGAACGATGCCGAAGGAAAATCGACCATGTGGCACTCTTCTGCTCACCTTATGGCGGAGGCCCTGGAATTCTATTATCCTGGAATCAAACTGGCCATCGGTCCTCCGATCGCTAACGGTTATTACTATGATGTAGATTTCCTTGATTATACCTTCAAAGAAGAAGATCTTGCCAAGATCGAAGACAAAATGAAAGAACTGGCGAAGCAGAAATTGCAGTTCGTTCGTAAAGAAGTTTCCAAAGCTGAAGCTCTTGCTTTCTTTACTGAAAAGCAGGATCCTTACAAGTTGGAACTGATACAGGATCTACCTGACGGTTCGATTACTTTCTATACGCAGGGAAATTTCACTGACCTTTGTCGCGGACCTCACATTCCAGATACAGGATTCATCAAAGCAGTTAAATTGCTTTCCATTGCAGGTGCTTACTGGCGCGGTGATGAAAAGAACAAACAGTTAACGCGTGTTTACGGTATCACTTTCCCGAAGCAAGCCGAGTTGACTGAATATTTGGAATTGCTTGAAGAAGCAAAACGTCGTGACCACAGAAAAGTGGGGAAAGAATTGGAATTGTTCACTTTCTCTCAGAAAGTTGGTTCAGGACTTCCATTATGGTTGCCAAAAGGAGCCGCTTTGCGTGAGCGTTTGGAGAACTTCCTTAAAAAAGCACAGCGTAAGGCCGGTTACGAACAGGTAATCACTCCGCATATCGGGAACAAGGCTTTGTACGTAACTTCAGGTCACTACGAAAAATACGGTGCGGATTCATTCCAGCCGATTAAAACTCCGGATCCGGACGAGGAATTTTTATTGAAACCAATGAACTGTCCTCATCACTGTGAGATCTTCAAAAGCAAACCGCGTTCTTATAAAGATTTACCGGCTCGTTTTGCTGAATTCGGAACTGTTTACCGTTACGAACAAAGTGGAGAATTACATGGTTTGACTCGTGTACGCGGGTTTACGCAGGATGATGCACATATTTTCTGTACGCAGGACCAGGTGAAAGAAGAATTCAAGAAAGTAATTAATTTGGTTCTTTACATTTTCAAGACATTGAGTTTTGAGAAGTTCAAAGCGCAGATTTCTTTACGCGATCCTGATAACCCTACGAAATATATCGGTTCAGATGAAAACTGGGTGAAAGCTGAAAATGCAATCATCGAAGCTGCTGCCGAGAAAGACCTTCCGACAGTTGTTGAATACGGTGAAGCAGCTTTCTACGGACCGAAACTGGATTTCATGGTTCAGGACGCACTTGGACGTGAATGGCAATTGGGAACAATCCAGGTAGATTACAATTTACCAGAGCGTTTTGAATTGGAATATACAGGAGCTGACAACCAGAAACACCGCCCGGTAATGATTCACCGTGCACCTTTCGGATCAATGGAAAGATTCGTTGCTGTACTGCTTGAACATTGCGGTGGAGACTTCCCTTTATGGCTGGCTACGGAGCAAGTTGCTATACTTCCGATATCAGATAAATACAACGAGTATGCAAAAGAAGTTTCAGAATTGCTAAATAATTCCGATATTCGCGGCTTCGTTGATGATAGAAACGAAAAAATTGGTAAGAAAATTCGTGAATCTGAATTGAAAAAGATTCCTTTCATGCTGATTGTAGGTGAAAAAGAAGCTGAAAACAATGAAGTTTCGGTCCGCCAACGTAGCGAGGGAGATAAAGGATCAATGAGCATTCAGGCTTTTGCTGATTTGGTTCAGAAGGCTATAGATAGCGAATTATCAACTAACGTGTAAATTTTTGAATGAGAAAAGACAATAGAAAACCTTTTGTAAGAAGAGAAGAGACGGAACAACACAAGATTAACGGGAAGATCACTTCTCCTGAGATCCGCCTGGTTGTTGAGGATGGTGAGCCATCGGTAATGAAAACTTCAGATGCGCTGAGATTGGCCGAGGAACAAGAATTGGACCTGGTTGAAATTTCGCCAAATGCAGTACCTCCGGTGTGTAAGATCATGGATTACCGTAAATTCTTGTACAATCAAAAGAGAAAGTCGAAGGAACTTAAAGCGAAACAAAGCAAAGTTGTTTTAAAAGAAATCCGTTTTGGTCCGAATACAGACGATCACGATTTCGATTTCAAATTGACGCACGCAAAGAAGTTCTTGCAAGAGGGCTCTAAATTGAAAGCATATGTTTTCTTCCGCGGAAGAACTATCGTTTTCAAGGAAAGAGGAGAAATCCTGTTGTTGAAGTTCATCCAGGAATTGGCTGATCTGGGAACACCGGAGCAATTGCCAAAATTGGAAGGGAAAAGAATGATCGTAATGATCAACCCGAAGAAAAAGTAAAAAATTAAAAGTCAAAAGTCAAAATAGATAAAGTGCGTTTTGCCTTTTTCCTTTTGCTTTTTGATTTTAGAAGATGCTGATAGAGTATTCACTTTTAAACGAAAAAGAGAAATGCCAAAAATGAAGACAAATTCCAGTGCAAAGAAGAGATTCACTGTAACTGGATCTGGTAAGATCAAGAGAAAACACGCTTTCAAAAGCCACATTCTTACGAAAAAAACCAAGAAACAAAAACGTAACTTAACGCATGCAGGATTGGTACACGATGCCGATTTGAACAACGTTAAGATTATGTTGAGCATGAAGTAAAAAAGAACTTACGTTCACTTTACTTTGAAAAGTAATCCCGCTGTGTTGCGCAGCATCTTATGCGGGAGGTATTGTTTAACCAGGTAACGAGTACAAAGCCAACTGTGATAGTGTTGCACTCCTTATTAAAAAACTAGAAATTATGCCAAGATCGGTAAATCACGTAGCTTCAAGAGCTCGCAGAAAAAATTTCATGAAATTGGCCAAAGGTTACTTTGGTCGCAGAAAAAACGTTTGGACAGTAGCGAAAAACGCTATTGAAAAAGGTTTGAATTACGCTTACGAAGGTCGTAAGCAAAAGAAAAGAAACTTCCGTGCATTATGGATCCAGCGTATTAACGCAGGAGCTCGTGCTCACGGAATGAGCTATTCTCAATTCATGGGTGCTGTCCACAAAAACGGGATCGAATTGAACCGTAAAGTGTTAGCTGACTTAGCAATGAACCATCCTGATGCGTTCAAAGCTGTTGTTGACTCATTGAAAAAGTAAAAAGATCATATATTCTATCAGTTGAAGTCGCTCCGAGATTCGGAGCGACTTTTTTGTTTCTTCAATCTTCTCACTATATTTCGAACACTAACAAACTTAAATGACACAACGGTTCATTATTTACTCTTTAGCGCTGTTCTTCCTTTATGGATGTCAGCGAAAGGCAATTCATAAAGAACATCCTGAATTTATCGGGGCATGGAGCCATCATGACAACAACGATGAACATTGGTATATAGATATCAGTGACAAAAGTTGGGGAACAATTACGGTTTATGATGCCGACTTTGTCGATCAATATAAATTCGGAGAAAACCCGCATCGCTGGAGATACAATGAAAAAAAGCACCTGTTAACACTGAGATTGATTCCGGATAAATTTCACGTAGATCAGCATCCTATCGCAGCTTCAACACTGATCATCAGCGAAAAAGACACCATTCAACCGGGAGATACTTACTGTATCCTCGACGGGAATTACTATAAAAAGCACGAATGAACATGAAATTATTTCAGGTTTCGTTCTTCGATTTAAAACCGTTTAATTCGGGAAAAAGAATCTATTTTTTTCTATTTATCCTTCTATTCTTCAATTCGTGTCAGCGAAAAGCTATCCATAAGAAACATCCGGATATGTCGGGCGGTTGGCATCACATTGAATACCCAAATAAAAATCGGTGACACGTATTGCATCATTAATGATGGATACTACAAGAAATACTAAGTATTCGGTTTTGTCTTCGGCTTATTATTCTTTCTAAAGAAAGGCTTTTTGTTTTTGTTCTTATTACTGCTCCTCGATTTTGACGGAAGAGTCCATTCCGGTCCGGAACCTAGTTCTTCAGGTAATGGAAGACGTTCGATCTCTTTCTCAATCAAACGTTCGATTCGCGCCAACTTCGGCATGTCCTTCGCATTGATGAGCGTGAATGCTTCACCTTTTGTATTTGCTCGGGCGGTTCTACCTATTCGGTGTACATAATCTTCAGCATCTCTCGGCGCATCGTAATTCACAACGAGGTTAATTTCCTTGATATCAATTCCGCGGCTCATTACATCTGTTGCCACCAAAACCCGGATTCGTCTTGAACGGAAGCCCTGTAAAACCAATTCCCGCTGCTCCTGATCCAAAGAAGAGCTTACACCTTCAGTAGATTTAAATCCGTTTCGCTTCAAAAAGTATACGATCTCATTCACCTTGCTTTTCTGAGAAGTAAAAATGATGATACTCTGGTAATCAGGACGCGAATTCAAAATATGACTGAGTACCTTATTTTTCTGTTCGTCAAATGTCAGGTAAACGGATTGTGTAACACCTTCCGCAGGCTTGGACACTGCTAACGAAATTTCTTTTTGATGAACAAGGATCTTACCTGCAAGATGTTTGATCTTTTGCGGCATTGTTGCACTGAACAACAAGGTCTGGCGTTTTTTCGGGAGATGACTGATAATTCTTTCAATATCTTCCTGGAATCCCATGTCGAGCATCTTATCGGCTTCATCCAAAACCAAATGTTCCAATTGGGAAAAATCCACGTAACCCTGCATCATGTGCGAGATCAGTTTTCCGGGTGTGGCTACAATAATATCCGTTCCTTCCACCAAAGCTGACTTTTGAGTATCCCACTTTGTCCCGTCTCCGCCTCCGTAGATCGCGGTTGATCCCACAGAAACAAAATAGGATAATCCCTGGATTTCCTGTTCAATTTGAACTGCCAGTTCTCTTGTAGGAACAAGGATCAGTGTATTAATTGAAGTATCTTCCTTTCCCGTGAGTTTGTGTAAAATAGGTAAAATAAAAGCAGCAGTCTTACCTGTTCCGGTTTGAGCACAAGCCAATAGATCTGATCCTGCAATTACTTCCGGAATGGCAAATTCCTGGATGGGAGTAGGCTTTTCGAATCCCATGTGATCCAAAGCTTCGAGTACATGTTCGTTTAGGCCTAAATCTGAAAATATCATATGCAAAATTAAGAATTCATTGGTGAAAACCGCATCATTGTTATAACATGGTCAATTCAGGACTAAATTATTGAAATATAAACCATTAGATTTTAGTGCAAAAAAGTGAAAAATATTTGAACGGACGCAACCAAAAGCTTAGTAACTTCGTCTGCTAAAAAGGTTTAGTAAAAATTTAGTTATGCGCATTTTTGGATTAACACTCTTAACATTGCTTGCCGGTAATTTTGCATTCGGACAATGTGGGTCTTATCCTGTTTTAGAGCTGGGAAATGATACCGTGCTCTGTCAAGGACAATCAATTAACATCTCTGTTCCACCGGGTTACGATTATTTTTCCTGGAATGTCGTAAGTGGAAACCCAACCTCGATCAACGTCAACTCTCCACAAACTGTAATTCTGGAAGTTCAAAATATCGACAATACCAACCTGGTAACGAACGGTGATTTTGAAGCTGGAAACAATAGCTTTACAACAGGTTATGGTCCCGGAACTGGAGGTGCATTCGGACTTTTGACCAACGCGGGAACGTATGCCATTACAACAAACCCGCAAAATGTACACAACAACTTTATCAATTGTACGGATGTAACGACAACAGGCCCTGGAAACATGATGGTGGTGAATGGTTCAACAACACCCAACACCCAGGTTTGGGGACAAAGCATTTTTGTTGATCCGAATACTACGTACAACTTTTCTGCCTGGGTAACAGCTGTTGAAACCAGTGGCAACATCAATAACTTGTCATCACTGCAGTTCTTTGTAAATGGTGTTCAGATCGGGCCTATTTTCCAAACAACACTTTCAGGATGTGATTGGCATCAATTCTTTGAAACATGGAACTCAGGTGCAAACACTACTGCCAATCTGAGCATTGTTGCTCAAACCAGCGTAGGAAATAACGACTTTGCTCTCGACAATATTTCGTTTACTCCAATTTGTATCCAAACCGACACTATTGTCATCGGTTACGATCAGAGCACAATCAATGCAGGTTCTGATATTACATTCTGTGCGAACGAACAGGAATCTTTAACCGCTTCAGCTAATTTCCCTAATCCCAATTTTGTATGGGAAACAGGAGCAACAACTGCAACCATATCTCCTGTTACAACAGGATATTATACGGTTTCTACATTAAGCCCAAATGGTTGTTTGATCTCGGATTCAGCTTTGGTTACTGTAACTCCTATGCCATGGAACATTGATGAAACCGGCTCACAAAATACTGATTGCGGTGTAAACAACGGAGCGGTGTATGTAACAATGACCGGAACTTTCAACGATCCGCCATACTACGTTTGGAACGGACCTGGAGCAAATAACCCGAACGAGATTGACGCTTCTGTTTGGCAAAACCTTTCTCCGGGATGGTATTACGTTGCGATTGAATCTGACGGTTGTTACCGATATGATTCGGCATATGTGGATATCAATAACCCACCTGTTGCTGTTTTAAATGCTACACCGCTTTCAGGAAACAATCCATTGGTGGTTAATTTCACGAACTCAAGTACGAATTCAAACGATTTTGACTGGAATTTCGGAAATGGAAACGCCACTACAACAACTGATCTTTCAGGTCAAACACAAACATATACAAGTGCCGGGACTTATGTCGCTTATCTTGTAGCTAACCAGGGAAATTGTTCTGACACAGCTTTCGTGACAATCGTTGTAACAGATCCTCCGATCGTTGTTCCGCCTATCATTGTTCCTGTAGATTTAAGCTATCCGAATGTGTTTACACCAAACGGCGATCATGTGAATGACTATTTCGAATTTGACCTGCTGAACGTCAAAGCAATTCATATTGATGTTTTGAACCGTTGGGGAGATGTTGTATTCTCAAGTAGTGATCTCAACTTCAAGTGGGATGGAAAAATTGGCAGCGTAATGGCTACTGAAGGAGTTTATACTTTCAGGTATGAAGCTACCGGGGCTCAGGAAGAAAAACTTGAAGGACACGGTTTCGTCCATCTCTACTATTAAATTAAAATTATACGAAGAGGCGCTTGAAATTCAAGCGCTTTTTTTTGCTGTAAACTGCATGTTAAATATTTAATCAATTGTGAAACATCTTGTTTTATTTATTTCTAAACATTTATAAATAAGCTGCTTGTCCTCTTTTTGTCCGTAGTATTTTCAAGACTTTACCCTAAGGTTGAACTAGTTTTGTGTCACATAATTTCATCATGACTCTATTAGTTACTCAACTTAGATTACTCGCTTTCGCTACAACGATCACCTTTTTCGCGTTAAGGGCAAACGCACAATGTACATGGTCGACCTACATTGCAGAAGATTTTGAATACAACACAGTAATCGCCGACATTGTTCCGGGAACAACTTACCAGAACACCCCTCAAACATATGCGGGTTGTGCCCATTCGGGAACTTACGGAATGTACCTGAATATTGTGAACGGTTACTCGGGAATGATTTATGACAGACCGTACACCAATTTATGTGTCGGACAAAATTACCGTTTCTCATTTTGGACCAGAGATGCTTTTTCAAGCTCAAACAATCTGACATTTCGTGTACTGGATGCATCGAATAATGTCATTTCTTCTCAAAACGTGATCAACAACAATGTTTGGCAGAATATTACGATGCCGGCATTTATAGCTGTTACAGCAAATATTCGTTTTCAAATCATTACAAACATTGCCGGAGCCGCAGGGAATGATGTTGGAGTCGACCAGATCTATCTTGCCGCTTGTTCACCTACTCCATCAAACTATAATTTAACCCAATGTTCCTCTCTTGGAAATGTGGATCTTTATTCCCAGATTACTTCCGGGCTTTCAATCAACGGAAACTGGACAGGACCATCTGCTTTGCAAAACGGTTCGCAAGGAACTTTTGTTGCCGGAACGAATACAAACGGAGCTTACACCTATACGATTGACGGATTAGGTTCTTGTCCTGATTCCATTGCAACAGTTCAGGTTAACCTGGTTAATACGCCTGATTTCACTCCACTTGGCCCGATTTCATCATGTGGTCCGTATACACTTCCGGCAATTACAGGAACCAATCTTCCGGGAAATCAGCATTATTATACTGGAACAAACGGAACAGGAACGATGTTAAATCCCGGAGCTGTTATCAATACGTCTCAAACTCTTTACATTTATGGTGGTTCCACAGGATGTACTGATCAGGAAACGGTTAACATCAACGTATTCACACCAGGAAATGCCGGAAATGATGATGAAACAAGTTATTGTTCTCCGGGACAGACAATTGACCTGAACAATTTTCTTTCTGCGGGGGTAACTGCCGGCGGAACATGGGCTGAAACAACAGGAACTCCTTCCGGTACACTTAATACTTCTAATGGAAACTGGAATACTGCAACCTTAACAGGAGGTGGAAACTTTACTTTCTCCTATACGATTCCGGCAAATGGAGCCTGTCCTTCGGATGTTGCGAACTTTTCATTTTTTATCGGGAGTGCCAATGGAATTGATATTGGTAGCGACACAACACTTTGTCCGGGGCAAACCATCGACTTTTCCGTTCCTGCAGGCTACGATTACTTTTCATGGAATGTAACCAGTAGCAACCAAACAACAATAACTGTTTCTGCACCTGACACGGTTATTCTTGAAGTGCAGACAACAACCGAAAATCTTGTAATTAACGGTGATTTTGAAGCAGGAAATACAGGTTTCACAACCGGTTACGGACCTGGGACGGGTGGAACGTGGGGCTTACTTTCAAATGCTTCAACTTACGCTCTTACCACAAATCCGCATAACGTTCATAACAACTTTGTGAACTGTGCAGATCATACACCAACAGGACCGGGTAATATGATGGTGGTGAACGGTTCAACAGTCCCGAACACGCAAGTTTGGGGGCAGGTCATCGGGGTTAATCCAAATACCAATTACAATTTCTCCACATGGGTAACAAGTGTTGCAAATATTTCAGCCTCTGATGTTGCGCACTTGCAGTTCTACATTAACAATGTTCAGATCGGTCCCGTGTTCTCTCCTACTCTTTTGGGCTGTGACTGGCAACAATTCTTCGAAACATGGAATTCAGGGGCAAGCACCTCGGCAAGTATCAGCATTGTAGCTCAGAATATTTCAGGGAATAATGATTTTGCGCTTGACGACATTACTTTCAGTTCTGTTTGCATTGAAACCGATACAGTTATCGTTACCTATGATCAAAGCACAATAAACGCCGGAAACGATATTGCTTTCTGTGCTAACGAACAGGAAACATTAACCGCAACGGCAAATTTTGCTAATCCGAATTTCGTTTGGGAAACGACGGAAACATCTGCAACCATTTCTCCTGCTACAAGCGGATATTACACCGTTTCCACTTTAAGTCCGAACGGTTGTTTGATCTCTGATTCGGCTTTGGTTACTGTAACTCCTATGCCCTGGAATGTTGATGAAACCGGTTCACAAAACACAGATTGCGGAGTAAACAACGGAGCTGTTTATGTAACCATGACGGGGACATTCAATGATCCCCCGTCTTATACATGGAACGGGCCTGGAGCAAATAACCCGAATGAAATTGACGCTTCTGTATGGCAAAACCTTTCTTCCGGATGGTATTATGTTTCAATTGAATCTGATGGATGTTACCGCTATGATTCTGCATACGTAGACGTAAACAATCCGCCAACAGCACTGCTGAATGCAAATCCCAATACGGGTTACACTCCTTTGGTAGTTAACTTCACAAACTCAAGCACAAATTCAACCGATTTCGAATGGAACTTTGGAAATGGAAATGCAACAACTTCAAACGATCTGTCAGGACAAACAGAAACCTTTACAACAGGAACGTACGTTGTATTTCTTGTTGCCACCCAGGGGAATTGTTCTGATACTGCTTTCGTAACCATAACTGTTAATGATCCTCCGATAGTTGTTCCACCAGTTGCTGTGGATCTAAGCTACCCGAACGTTTTCACACCGAATGGTGATCAGGCTAACGACTATTTCGAATTTGACCTGTTGAATATCAAATCAATTCATATCGATATCCTTAATCGATGGGGGGAAGTTGTTTTCTCGAGCAATGATCTCAACTTCAAATGGGATGGCACTTCAACAAACTCAGTAACCAATCAAAATGAAGTTACTGAGGGCGTATACACATTCATCTACTCGGCTACGGGTGCACAAGATGAACAATTGGATGGACAAGGTTTTGTTCATCTCATAAAGTAATAGTAGTAATAGAGTTTAGGTACTAAAAAAGCCCCCGTAGCGATGGTGACATCTGCTACCGGGGCTTTTTTAATTCTTAGAGATCGGAAGTTAAACTCCAGCCTTCGGGTTAGCGAACAATTTCACGTCGTCTTCCGAGATCGTTTGATCACCAAGGATCACCAATCGTTCTACAATATTTCTTAGTTCGCGGATATTTCCGGTCCAATCAGTCTCTTTCAATGCCTTCAATGCTCCTTCAGCGAAATTCTTTCTTGGAATTCCGTGTTCAGCACATACCAAAGTCAGGAAATGCTCAGCCAACAACGGAATATCGTCACGTCGTTCGTTCAGTGAAGGAACATGAATCAGGATTACCGCCAAACGGTGGTAAAGGTCTTCACGGAAACGCCCTTCTGCAATTTCCTTTCTTAAATCTTTATTCGTTGCAGCAAGTACTCGTGCGTCGATTTTAATATCGCGCTCGCTACCTACACGTTGAATTACATTTTCCTGCAACGCGCGCAATACTTTCGCCTGTGCAGACAAGCTCATATCCCCAATCTCGTCAAGGAACAGGGTACCTCCACTAGCCAGTTCAAACTTTCCCTTCTTATCTTTTACTGCTGAAGTAAATGCTCCTTTTTCATGCCCGAACAATTCACTTTCTATCAATTCACCTGGAATTGCGGCACAATTCACTTCAACGAAGGGCATTTTCTTTCTATTCGAAAAATCGTGAAGAGAACGCGCTACCAGTTCTTTTCCAGTACCGTTTCCACCGGTTATGAGAACACGAGCATCCGAAGGCGCCACTTTCTCTATCATTTCCTTGATTTTATTGATTCCCTCCGTTTCTCCAATGATGGAAGAACCTTTGAAACGCTTTACGGTAGTTTTCAATTGTTTCGTTTCTTCAACCAAAACAACACGTTCTTTTGCATTACGAACGGTCACAAGAATTCGGTTCAAGTCAAGTGGTTTCTCAATAAAATCGAACGCTCCTTTTTTGATCGCCTCCACGGCAGTTTCAATGCTGGCGTGACCGGAGATCATTATAACGGGAGCATCAACTTTTGCTTCATTCAAGCCGTCAAGAACCTCAAGACCATCCATTTGCGGCATCTTAATGTCACAGAAAATAATGTCATATAGCGTGTTTTTTGCTTTCTCCAATCCTTCTATTCCATGTTCTGCCTCGTCAACTTGAAAGTTTTCGAATTCCAGAATCTCTCTTAATGCACGACGGATTGCGCGCTCATCATCTATAATTAGAATTTTTGCCATTGCACTTGATTTGAGGAGGGAAAGTTAGACATTAATGAGAAATAAATGACAGTTCACCGGAAGGTTAATAACTAAAAATGAGGTAAGTTCATTGATCTCGATAAGAATAAATTGGTTCAACATCGTGAAAAACGAATTTCAACTTATTAACAATTTTATTTTTTTATTAACATATTGTTAGTGAATCGATTTAGTAAAAATGATCAAAACCCTTATTCAACGTTATAAAAACAACTTTTTGTATTAAATCTTTGCTGAAAACCATCTTTTTATAACACCTATAATCTACTTGTGTTAAATTTATTTAATCACTAATATTACTGCGCTAAAACAAAGTGAGCTCTCCAAGTTCACATAAAACCTTATTTCCAATGAAAAAACTAGCTCTCGTAGGCGCTGCCTTTGTGCTCAGTAATTTGTTGTATGCTCAAATACAACAAACACCGGCCATACTGCAGAACCAAGAAGTAGAAAAATGTAGTCAGCACATTAAACATGCTGAAATGATGCAACAGGATCCGGAAAGATTCGCATCTATGATGACCGGACCGACTGAACCTCTGGAATCGAAGTTTAAACCCAGTGAAGGAAACGAAAAATTAACAGGGTTGATCTACAAAATTCCTGTTGTATTCCATATCATTCACAACAATGGTACAGAAAACATTTCTGATGCTCAGATCCAGGATCAGCTGAACATTCTGAACCGCGATTACCGCAAACTTAATGCAGATGCAAACTCAGTAGTTGCTGCTTTCCAAGGTCTGCCTGCTGATGTTGAAATAGAATTTGTTTTTGCAACAATTGCCCCTAACGGAGCATGTTTCAGCGGAATTACACGTACTGTAAATGCTATCACAAGTAATGGTTCGGACGGACAAGCACAGGTGAACGCGGTGATTGCAGGAAACAACGTATTCCAGGGAGTTTGGGCGCACAACAAATATTTGAATATTTATGTATGTGATGATTTAGGCGGTGCTGCCGGTTATACTTTTAACCCGAATGGAAATAGTACGGCAAATGCTTCCAATATGTATTACAACGGAATTTTCATGCTTCATGATTATACCGGTTCTATCGGAACATCAAGTACATCACATAGTCGCGCGCTTACTCACGAAGTTGGTCACTGGTTGAATTTGTCTCACGTTTGGGGAGCAAATAACAACCCAGGTTCTGCCGGCTGTGGAGGAACAGATAATGTTCAGGATACTCCTGATACCCAGGGATCAACTTCTTGTGTACTTACGGCCAATACATGTTCTACGGACAATGCATATTGGGGATTCAATCAAGTTGACCAGGTAGAAAACTACATGGACTATTCTTACTGTTCAAAAATGTTTACTCAGGGACAGGTTGACCGAATGAGAACAGCAATCATCAGCTCTGTAGGTGGAAGAAGCAATATCTGGACAACTGCAAACCTGAACTTAGTTGGCGGTGTACCGGGTGGTTCTCTTTGTGCATTAGACTTTACTGCAAATGATGTTGCATTGTGTGCAGGTGATCAAGCTACGTTTACAATGAGTGCAGGTGGAGCTCCAATTACATCTTATTCCTGGACATTTACAGGTGGTACTCCATCTTCTTCAACAGCTGCATCACCAACAGTTACATACAACACTTCGGGAACTTACCAGGTTTCATTGACTATCGTAAGTGGTGGAAACAGCTATACAAAAACGAAAACAGCCTATATTTCAGTAGCAGGAGGAACATTGGCTTCTTTACCGATCACTGAAGGATTTACTGCCGGTACAATTCCATTTACGAACTGGACATTGACAAATGTCGGGAATACCGGCACCTGGACCCGATCAACTACAGTTGGATTGAGTCCTACAGCAGGAAATAGTGCAATGATTGATAATTATGCAGTTCAAACAGGAGATGATGAGCTCGGATTGCCAAATTTCAGTGCAGCATCTTTGGGTACTTTGCAAATGGAATTTGATGTTGCTTATAGACTGGATTCGGGTAACCCTACTTACATTGATGGTTTAGAAGTAATGGCTTCGGGAGATTGCGGAGCTACTTATACAACAGTTTACTCTAAATCCGGAAGTACACTTGCAACAACTACAAGCGCAGCCGGGTCGTTTACTCCATCAGCCGGGAATGCTCAATGGCGACATGAAACCATTAACTTGAATGCTTTTGCAGGTAGTGCGAGAGTTATATTGAAAATGAAATGTCTTTCAGGTTATGGAAATAGAATGTTTGTTGACAACTTGAATATTTCCGGAGTTGCAAATAGTTCAGCACCAACTGCAAACTTTAGTGCATCAGCGTCAACTGTTTGTGCTGGTCAGACCGTAACATTCACAAACAGCTCAACTGGTTCCGGAAACACTTATGCCTGGTCATTCCCGGGTGGAACTCCATCAACTTCTACAGCTGTAAATCCTGTTGTTACTTATGCTACTGCCGGAACATACAATGTTTCGTTAACAGCAACTAACGCAGGAGGAAACAACACAGCTACTCAAAACAACTCGATTACAGTTAACCCAATTCCGGCTACACCTACCATTTCTGCAGGTGGACCAACCACTTTCTGTCAAGGAGGTAGCGTTGTACTTACATCTTCAGGAGGTGCAGGCAGTACATGGTCGAACGGAACTTCAGCGGCTTCCATTACAGTAACCAGTTCCGGAACATACACAGTAACAAAAGCTGCAAATGGTTGTACATCTGCAACATCCGCTCCAATTACGGTAACTGTAAATCCAATTCCAGCTACACCAACACTTTCTGCCGGTGGCGCAACTACATTCTGTCAAGGAGGTAGCGTAGTTTTAACTTCATCTGCTGGTTCGGCAAGTTCATGGTCGAACGGATCTACCGGAACAACCATTACTGTTACCAGTTCAGGAACATATACTGCAACACAAACGGCTAGCGGTTGTACATCTGCCGCATCAGCCCCAATAACTGTAACGGTGAATCCCACTCCTGCTACGCCAACAATTTCTGCTGGTGGACCAACAACTTTCTGTCAAGGGGGGAGTGTTGTACTTACTTCTTCAGGCGGTGCAGGCAGTACATGGTCGAACGGAACCTCAGCGGCTTCCATTACAGTAACCAATTCCGGAACATACACAGTAACAAAAACTGCTAACGGTTGTACATCCGCAACATCTGCTCCAATTACGGTAACGGTAAATCCAACTCCTGCTACCCCAACGCTTTCTGCCGGTGGCGCAACTACATTCTGTCAAGGAGGTAGCGTAGTTTTAACTTCATCTGCTGGCTCGGCAAGTTCATGGTCGAACGGATCTACCGGAACATCGATTACTGTAAGTACTTCCGGAACATACACAGCAACACAATCGGCAAGCGGTTGTACATCTGCTGCATCAACTCCGATTACGGTAACGGTGAACCCAACTCCGGCTATACCAACAGTTTCTGCCGGTGGAACAACAACTTTCTGTCAAGGTGGTAGTGTGGTTCTAACATCATCTGCCGGTGCAAATAGTACCTGGTCGAACGGATCTACCGGAGCAACCATTACTGTAAGCACTTCCGGAACGTATACGGCAACACAATCGGCAAGCGGTTGTACATCTGCTGCATCAACTCCGATTACAGTAACGGTGAACCCAACTCCGGCTACACCAACAGTTTCTGCCGGTGGAACAACAACTTTCTGTCAAGGTGGGAGTGTTGTACTTACTTCTTCAGGAGGTGCAAATAGTACATGGTCGAACGGATCTACCGGAACATCGATTACTGTTACCAGTTCAGGAACATACACAGCAACACAATCGGCAAGCGGTTGTACATCTGCCGCATCAACTCCGATTACAGTAACGGTGAACCCAACTCCGGCTACACCAACAGTTTCTGCCGGTGGAACAACAACTTTCTGTCAAGGAGGTAGCGTAGTTCTAACTTCATCTGCCGGTGCAAATAGTACCTGGTCGAACGGATCTACGGGAGCAACCATTACTGTAAGCACTTCCGGAACGTATACGGCAACGCAATCGGCAAACGGTTGTACATCAACCGTGTCTGCACCAATTACAGTTACGGTTAACCCACTTCCTTCAATTAGTTCAGGAATGGCAACCAATCCTTCAAGTTGTGGATCTTCAACAGGGTCGATTCAAGTAAGCGGATCAGGAACCGGAACCATTAACTGGACAGGAACAACATCCGGGTCACAATCAGCAACACTTCCTGCTGTAATTCCAAACCTTCCTGCAGGATCTTACACTGTAACATTCACTAATGCGCAAGGTTGTCAATCGAATAGCTTCACAACTTCCTTAACGGATCCAAATGCTCCGGCAACACCTGTTATAAGTGCAACTGGTCCGGTAACATTCTGTGAAGGCGGTTCGGTAACACTCAACTCTTCTTCTTCCGTTGATAATATTTGGTCGAACGGATCAGGTGGATCATCTTTGGTTGTAACACAATCCGGAACTTATTCTGTTCAGGTTTCAACAGCAGGTTGTACTTCCGGAGTATCAAATGCAATAACAGTGACTGTAAATCCAACTCCGGCTACACCAGTAATTTCAGCTGGCGGACCAACAACATTCTGTCAAGGTGGTAGTGTCGTTTTAACGTCATCTGCAGGAGCAAATAGCTCATGGTCGAACGGAAATACAGGAAATTCAATTACTGTAAACAGTTCGGGAACATACACATCTACACAATCAGTAAATGGTTGTCCATCCGCTGTTTCAAATACCATTACGGTAACGGTAAACCAAAATCCAAGTGTAAGCTTCGGAGCTGTTGATGACATGTGTAACTATGATGATCCGATTGTTCTTACTCAAGGAAGTCCTGCAGGTGGAACATACTCCGGAACTGGTATCAGTGGAAATCAATTCAACCCGGCATCAGCAGGAAACGGAAGTCATACCATTACTTATTCATACACTGACTCAAACGGTTGTAGTGGCTCTTCGACTTCAATAATTGAGGTTGACGAATGTTTAGGTCTAACTTCTAACGAGGAAATTCAAATTAGTATCTTCCCGAATCCTACCAATGGATTTATCACTGTAGATTCAGGTACAAAACACATTAATGAAATATCGGTATATGATCAAGCAGGTCGTTTGATCTTAAACTTACCGTACAATGCTGAATCAAAAGCGCAACTGGATCTGGGTTCGTTTGCTAATGGTGTCTATACCCTTAAGGTGGACATGCAGGAAACAAGTAAATCTATTCCGGTCTTATTGACTCGGTAACCCTTAATTTCCGCAGTAAGAACCACTCTCGTTTCGACGGGGGTGGTTTTTCTTTTGTATGGACAATTGCAGATCTACAACAAAGAGATTTGTTTTCGGCTTATTTGGAAAAGCGTTTCAAAACACCTTCCTTCAACGAACAAGGTGAGATCACCAATGATTTGATATTGAACTTATCGAGCACCCATTTTGTTTTTAATGCCGCGATCGGAGCCATTTTACGGCGGATCGGAATGATATACGGATGCTGCTCACGTTCTTCCAGGGTACTTCCTATGATCCAGTCCAGCTCATTCCGGAGTTCTTCAATGGTCATTTCCTGGGTCTGGAGTCCTTCCGGAAACGAATGCTGATGGAACATTTCATAGAATGTTTCGAAACTACCACTCGCTCCTACAAGTACCTCCACATTGCCGTAAGTATTCAGAATCTCTCCTTCTTCCTCGAACCAGGAAATAAGTGTTTCTTTTTCTTCTTCGGTCAGCGGATCAGAACACGGAAACTTCTGGATTGCTCTTGAAACACCAATGTCCAAACTGCAGCTTTGCCTTTCCTCACCTTCTGCAACACGGATAAATTCCGTACTTCCGCCTCCAATATCCATGATCAGTGATGGTCGTTTGAATTCATAGCTCCAGGTTACTCCCTGGTAGATAAGATCAGCTTCTTCCAGTCCGTCAATGATTTCGACTTCAATAGAAAACCGCTTGTACAATTCTGCGGTAAATGCATAACCATTTTCAGCATCACGGATTGCGGACGTACCAAATCCCATGATTTCTTCTACCTTGTATGCCTTACATACCTCGAAAAAATGACCGAAAGCCATAAAAGCCCGTTGTTGTGCTTCTTCACTTATGGTTTTTCGTGTAATTCCCCCCATTCCGAGAGCAACACCTTCTTTCACGTTGCAAATAACCTGGAAATCCGTTGATGTAGTATCAGCGATAAGTAAATTGAATGTATTCGTTCCCAGGTCAATAATTCCAACGCGCATCTTACTTCATTTTAAGCCAGGTAAAAATTGTACGGAGACGGATCGAATGACCGAATTGCAATAATCCATTCTTATACAAACGCGCAGCAACCCACAATAGCAGTATTGAGGAAACGATCTCAACCAGAATGGAAAGGTACAAATGAATGGATTCTCCCGGGCCAAAACCTTGTGCCAACCGAACCATCATAGCAATTGGAGCAGTAAATGGTAAATAGGAATACACCGTTGTCGACATAGCCTCAGGATTTGTTGCAACAGAATAACCGGCATAAACTGAGAAGAACAATATGGCGATCAACGGAATCAGGAATTGTTGCCCATCGGATTCCGAGCCTGAAATTGCTCCTAAAGCTGCAAAAAAGGCACCGTAGAATAAATATCCTAATACAAAGAATATAAAGAAATACGGCAGGATAGCTGCGAATTGGATTCGCTCGAAAACGAGCACGATGAATTCATTGGTAACCGATTGAATCCCTGCCTCACCGGCAGAAGGATCGAAAGTATCCACAAAGATCGAGGTTCGCATAAGGTATAAACCGAGTGAGATCAATCCTATCCACAAGGCAAATTGAACAAATGCACTCAACCCGATCCCAATAATTTTTCCCGACAGCAGTGATCGTGGAGAAACGGAAGCCAGCATTACTTCAACAATTCTATTGCTTTTTTCTTTTCCAACGGAACGAAGGATGGTCATACCGAAAAGGAAAATAAAAACAAAAATTACGCACCCGAAGAACAGTCCGACCCACGCAGAAAGTTCATCTGATGATTCTGAAGGATTATATGCATTCTTAAAATTGAGGTTCAGCGGTTGTTTGATCCGTTTGAACTGGCTGTATGAAAGGTCTGTATATTGCTGGGCGAACAATTCTTCCAAACGTCGTTCGACCTGGTAACGAATGTCAATCTGCATTTTGACAGACGGCTTTTCTTTGTAGAAAACGAAACCGCTTTTATTCGAGTAAATACCTTCATTGATTTCGACCATCGCGTCAAAATCCTTAAATCGGGGATCATTTGCGAAGCTTTCGATTTCAACAACATCATTTACAAAAAAGTACTTAATGTTCGGATCTTCCTTCGACATGATCTTTTGGTCCATAATGTTCCTGTGATCAGCGATCAGTACTTTCCAACGCTGCTGATCGTTCCCACCAATGGCAAAAAGCAGGTAAAGCATCAGCAAAACCAATGCAGGGCCCAGGATTGCCATAAACAGGAAAGAACGGCTTCCGATGCGTTCAAAAAACTCTCTTTTTGCTATTATCCAACTATTTTTCATCTTCAGGAGTTTTAGGTTGAACATTGGAAATGAAAACATCGTGCATCGTAGGTAAAACTTCCCAGGCAGCTTCAATTTTCACATTCCCCATCAATACTTTCAACAGGTCTTCAAAAGAACTGTCACCACGCATTTTCACTCTTGCAATAAAGCGGTCATCACCCAAAATCTCTTTGTCAATCAGTTCAAACCCTGTCCAAAGCGCATTCACGAACGAAATCATATTTCCCCTGAACTTAACAGCGTACTCACCTGCTTTGGTTTTCTCCTGGAGTTCAGCAACTGATCCTTCCAGTATCTTTTTTGACTCATGGATAAGTGCAATCCGGTCGCAAATTTCTTCAACAGAACGCATATTATGAGTAGAGATCAGGATAGTTTTGCCTTTCAGTTTCATTTCCAGCAATTCTTTCTTGATCAACTCCACATTTACAGGGTCGAAACCGGAAAACGGTTCATCAAGTACCAACAGGTCCGGTTCATGCAGAACGGCACAAATGAATTGTACTTTCTGTGCCATTCCTTTAGACAATTCTTCAATTCGCTGCTTACGCCAGTTCTGGATCTGGAAACGGTCTAACCAATAATCGAGAGAAGCGTCACAATCTTTTTTCGACATTCCTCTTAAACTTCCCAGGAAACGGGCATGCGCTTCAACAGTCATGCTCTTGTAAAGCCCTCGTTCTTCAGGTAAGTAGCCTACAAAAGCCAAATCACGTTGCTGCATCAGGTTTCCTTTGAAACGCACCGTTCCGCTGTCCTGTTCTACAATTTTATTGATGATGCGGATAATAGTTGTTTTTCCTGCTCCGTTCGGACCAAGCAAGCCGAAAATTTCTCCCTGCTTCAAATGAAGTGAGATTTCTTCGATAGCTACTTTCCTATTGTACCGTTTCGTAATGTTCGTAAGTTCTAGCATATTCTAATCCAGTAAGTCTTCCTTATTCGGTTCCACGTGCGGTTGAATGGGTTGAAACAATTTCCCTTTCCAGTTCTTCCAACGGTATATCCTTGAAAGAATAAAAACAAATAACGGAAAAAATAAAACCGGTACAATTAAAGTTTCAAGTCCCATTGCTTGTGGAGCGGAGGTATCCAAATAAACAGCATCTGTTCGCAATGCATTCGTATCACTGGTAACAATCAGTATCGCAAAGAAGTTATTCGCAATATGGAATCCCCATGAAAGTTCCAATCCGTCATCCATAACAGCAATAATCGCTGTCATAATGCCGGAAAGCAAGTAGTAAACCAATGCGACATAGCCCATGGAATCTACTTCAGGGTTTCCTAAATGAAGGATCAGGAAAATCCCTGCGCTCATTAATACCGTAACGATAGGCAATTTCACAAACCTTCCGAAAAGCTGCATGGTAAACCCACGAATGAGAATTTCTTCAAAGCCCGTTTGAATAGGAACAATTGCGATTGACAAAATCAACAAAAGAATAAAATCATTCATCTCAAAATTCCATTTGTACTGTGTAGCACCTTGAGCTAGTTCAGCTGAGAAAAGTATGGCAGTAATGATTCCCCAAATAAGCAGACCAACAGCTATACGCTTCAAATCAAGCTGTGGCCGGGTGGTGATAAAAGACAAAAATTTTCTTCGGTGAATGATCCTGGCAGCATAGAACAGCAGTAAAAAACCAATGACAAAAGGAATCATATTGATAACAAACAGCTGGTTATTGTTGAACCTGCCCAATACTTCTTCCTGGCTGGTTCCCGGATCAATTTCACCCTTTGAAGCATAGATCAAACCGATAAGGGTAACGGAAAAAGAAAACAGGCCGATGAGCACGAAAACAATACTCACTAAATACAAGTACCACGCTGGCCGGGTTTCCTTTGGTGACAGAAAATGCTTCATATAGTAAAACTAAGAAGTATTACCATTTTTCCAGCATGAAGTTCCAATAATTTGAACCGAAAGAAGAAAAACCGGTAAAGCGAGTGATTTCCGGTTCAAGTAATGTTTATTAGCTTACGCTTACAAACGAAAAAACGGGAACTCTCGCTCCCGTTTTCTGATTATTTTCTTAATTAAGATCTCAATGGAACATATCCTTCATGCGTTGAAAAAAACCTTTTTCATTGGCATCCGGGTTTGGTCTGAAATTCTCACTTGTTCTCAGTTTTTCCAAAATTTCTTTTTCTTCTTTGGATACCTTTTTGGGTGTCCAAACATGAATATGAACAAACAGGTCACCATGTCCGTATCCCTGTAAAATTGGTAATCCTTTCCCTTTTAAACGCAGCATTTTTCCGCTTTGCGTTCCCGGCTCAATTTTGATCTTTGCTTTTCCGTTAACCGTAGGAACTTCAATAGACTCTCCCAAAACAGCATCCACAAAATTCACAAACGCATCATAATGCAGGTTTTCCTGGTCACGACGCAATTCTTCATGCTGTTGCTCTTCGATCAGAACAATCAGATCTCCCGGAATTCCGTTAAATGGTCCGGCATTTCCTTTTCCTGAAACGCTTAACTGCATTCCTTCTTCAACTCCTGCAGGAATTTCGATCTCAATAACTTCTTCCTGACGTTTCAATCCCTGCGCATCTGCATCGGCAGGTTTCTGATCGATCATTTTTCCGGCACCGTGACAAACATTACAAGCTGATTGCGTCTGCATTGCTCCAAGGAAGGTTTGAGCAACCCTTGTAATCCTTCCGGTTCCGTTACAGGTAGTACAATTCTTGTAAGTAACACCATCAGCGTTTACAAGCTTGTTGACTTTGATCTTCTTTGTAACACCTTCAGCGATTTCTTCAAGTGTTAGCTTAATTTTTACACGAAGGTTCGTTCCACGAACTACGCGTGAACCACCTCTAGCACCGCCAAAACTTCCACCGCCGAATGCTCCACCGAAAATATCCCCGAATTGTGAGAAGATATCGTCCATGTTCATTCCACCACCGAAACCACCGGCACCACCTAAACCAGCATGACCGTATTGATCGTAACGTGCTTTTTTCTGCGGATCGGAAAGTACTTCATAAGCTTCGGCTGCTTCCTTAAACTTATCCTCGGATTCTTTATCTCCGGGATTTTTGTCGGGGTGATATTTAAGCGCCATTTTTCTATAGGCCTTCTTAATTTCAGCTTCCGACGCGTTTTTAGCAACGCCAAGTACTTCGTAAAAATCTCTTTTATCCATTTTCTATCACTTGCCGAATCCGGCTTGAATCCATGTTATTGTCCAACAACCACTTTAGCGAAACGAATCACCTTTTCATTCAGGTAATATCCGCGTTCCACGTCATCAACTACTTTACCTTTCAGTCCTTCTTCCGGAGCAGGAACGTTTGCTATAGCTTCGTGCATTTCCGGATCAAAAACTTCACCCTTGGCCTGCATTTGCTTCAATCCTTTCGACTCCAAACCGGATTTCAATTTGTTGTAGATCAACTGAAAACCTTCTTTAACGGCGTTGATATCTTCCACTTTTTCGTTGTTCGCAATTGCGCGTTCAAAATCATCCAAAACAGAAAGCATATCTTTCAATACACCCGCACTGGCTGTAGAAATCAATTCCAATTTTTCCTTGTTTGTACGTTTTCTATAATTATCGAATTCAGAATACAAACGAAGGTATTTATCATTCATTGCGGCCAATTTGTCCTCTGCTGTTTCAGGCATGTTTTCTGTCGTATTGTCAGTATTAACGTCAGTTCCACCTGTCACCTCTTCCTGGTTTGACTGCTCTTTTGAAGTGCTCTCTTCGTTCAAAGCCTCATTATGCTCTTTATTCTCTGACATTTTATGCGATTTTTTTCTTGCTTTAGTCAACTTTCTTGCCAATCCGGGCAATTACGACAAGCTGTCAGACCTCTTGTCAGGCTGAAAGGTTCAAGCGGTTTAAAAAGTTTCAATAGTTCAATTCCGAAATCTTTTGAACGCTTTGAACCCATTGAACACTTTGATCTTTTGATAGGTGAAGCGTTGAACTTTCTAAAGAAAGCCCAAAATTCATCTGAATACCAAGAATAAGCCTTAATTTTGCCGTCAGAAAAACATTGGAATGTTTCGACCGTTTCGCGATTTGCTTTTACTCATCTTGTTTTGGATCATCTGCTTCGATTTCCATCGATTGGCATTTTCATTGCATCATTTTGAAAAATTGAGCGATGTATCATTCGGAGAATGGTTCATGGCATTTATCTATTCGTTTCGTGTTGACCTTGCAGCTGCTGCGGCTTTAGCTGCTTTACCATTTATTTTCAGAACCCTTTCACACTATTTCAGCTGGAAAGGCTTCAAGTTCCTGTATAAATTTGTGTTTTTCACCTTAATTGGTGCTGTTGTAGCTGTCCACGCAGGCGAGATCGTCGCTTATTCGGAATGGAACCACAAATTGAACTCACGTGTTTTTATGCACCTTTCAACTCCCGACGAGGTGGTAAGAACAGCCAATTACACAATGATCTTCTGGTTTATCCTCTACGCACTTTTAGAAGTGGCATTTGTAACCTGGCTTTACAGAAATCTTCTTAAAAAACGTACACTTCACCAGCCAAAGAATAAATTGGAATACATTGCGATTTTACCAACGCTTGCAATTGGGATCGGATTACAGTTTTTAGCACTTAGAGGTGGCTGGCAGCAAATTCCGCTTAATATAAATTCTGCAAGTTATTCGAACAAAGCGGTTGCGAATGATATTTCAATCAATTCGAACTACTATTTCGCGAAGGCTTACCTGATGTACCGTAACAGCAATATTGACCAGTTCATGCCTAAAATTGACCGGAAGTATGCTGATGCAAAAGTGAAATCATGGTTCGCGTATCCGAAAGATCACAACCAGGTATTTTTAAAGAACCGTCGTCCGAATGTAGTTGTAATTGTTCTTGAAGGCTGGTCGGCTGAAGCAATTGGAAGTTTAAGCAAAACAAAAGGCGCTACGCCACATTTTGATCGCCTTACAAAATCCGGATTGCTGTTCACCAATGTTTATTCAACGGCTACTACCAGCGAAATCGGAAATTCCAGTATTTTCTCCGGAAATCCGGCTGTTCCTGAAGTTTCGATCTCCATGCACCCGGATAAATACCGTAAACTTCACTGTTTGAACGAAGACATGGAAAGCTGGGGCTATCACAGTTCATACATCTTTAGCGGTGATTTGAAATACGGAAACATCGGTGGTTACTTTATGGATCATGGCTTCGACGTTGTTAAGGACGAGAACAATTTTCCAAGTGACTTGCCAAGAGGAAAACTGAATTTCTACGATCAGGACCTTTACAAATTCCTGTTGAAGGAGATCAATCAGCATGGTGAACCGTTTCTGCAATGCGCTTTTACCGGAAGTACACACGCTCCGTATGACCAGCCGAAAGGAAAGGGAAAACATTTTACCGGGCAGGAAGCCGACTACATGAACTCATTGGTTTATTCAGACGAAAGTTTGGGGAATTTCATGAAGGAATGTAAAAAGCAATCCTGGTACAAGAACACCATTTTCGTTTTTGTGGCAGATCATGGTCACGCAACACCGACCGTGAATGATCCGGGAAGAGGTTCTTTCTACCATGTTCCGCTATTGTTTTACGGCGAACCTATCAAGAAGGAATTCAGAGGAAAAAAAATGAAAACCATCGGTTCACAATCAGACATTGCGGCGACGTTGCTGTACCAGATGAACGGAGATCTCACACGTTATCCCTGGAGTAAGGACCTGATGAACCCGAAAGTTCCCCAATTTGCTTTTCATTCTATTATTCGAGGATACGGCTGGGTGACACAAAAAGGGAATTTTGCGTATTACATGGAACAGAAACTGACCTCCGACAATACGTATAAAGATTCGGATTACAAGAAAGAATTCAAGAACTGTCAGACTTACCTTGTTTCACTTTATAATTATTACAAGGAGCTCTAATGGAGAAGTTGACAAATATCAGAAGCCTGACTTTAGATGATCTGAAAGGTTTCGTTCAAAGCATTGGTGAACCGGCATTCAGAGCAAAACAGGTTTACGAATGGCTTTGGAAGAAAAATGTCAGTTCCTTTGATGAAATGACCAATTGCGGCAAGAAATTGCTGGAATCGCTCAAAACCAATTATTACATCGATATCATTGAGCTTGCCGATAAACAGATAAGCTCAGACAAAACCATCAAATGTGCCTTTAGTGTAGGCGGACAAACTCAAGTGGTAGAAGGCGTATTGATTCCAACTACCAGTAGAATGACAGCTTGTATTTCCTCACAGGTCGGATGCAGTTTATCATGTGCATTTTGTGCTACGGGAAGATTAAAGATGCTTCGCAACCTTAGCGCAGGTGAGATTGTGGATCAGGTTGTTTTCTTAAAGAATCTGGCTGATAATCATTACAACACTCCCCTAACGAACATTGTTTATATGGGAATGGGTGAACCTTTGCTGAACTACAAGAACGTGGTTCAAAGTGTTCATTTTCTTTGTTCTGAAGACGGTTTAGGAATGTCACCAAAGCGCATTACGGTTTCTACAGCTGGAATAGCCAAGATGATCAAAAAACTGGGCGACGATGATGCAAAGTTCAATCTTGCTTTATCGCTTCATGCTGCCAATGACAAAAAACGTTCGCAGATCATGGAGATCAACGATTCCAATAACCTGGAAGCCTTATCTGAAGCCCTGGCTTATTTCCATGAAAAAACCGGCTCAAGAGTCACTTTCGAATATATCATTTTCAAGGATTTCAACGATGGTTTGGAAGATGCACGAGAACTGGCTGAATTTGCGAAAGTTGTTCCATGCAAGATCAATATCATAGAATACAATCCTATTGACGACGGTTTATATCAACAGGCAGATCGCGGAAAAGTGGACGATTTTGCCCGCTTCCTGGAAGAAAAATGCAACCTGATTGTAAACGTAAGAAGAAGCCGCGGAAAGGATATAGATGCAGCATGCGGACAGTTGGCGAATAAGAATAAGCTGATTGATCAGCGAGTGTTGAAATAGTTTGCCTCCTCCCTTGAGGGGAGAAAATGACTTCGTCATTTGTCATTAGAAATTATAGTATAAACCGCCATGTCACGGAATTCGCCGTTGAATAGGATTCTGTCTTTGTAATGGGCTTCTTTTTTGAACCCGAGCTTTTCCAGAAGGTAAATTGCGCCTCTGTTGTCAGGTGAAACTTTCGCTTCAATGGAATGAAGATTGAGTACATTGAACCCGAAATCAATAATGGCAAGAACAGCTTCATCTGCAATTCGTTTTCCCCAATAATCTACGGAAAGTTCACCCCCGATCTCAGCCCTCATGTTCTCAAAATCTATGGAATTGAAACCACAAGTTCCGATAATCTCATTTCCGTCACGCAGAACACCGGCCCAGCCTATTCCCTGTTTATTCTTGAATAGCTGCATTGTTTTATGCACCAATTCTATGGAATCGTCGAGAGCGTGCATATTTTCACGCGCAATGAATTGATTGATCCTGCCACTGGAACGCATTTTATAAATGGAAGCTGCATCTGTGATCTTAATCTCCCTAAGGGTTAGGCGGGCAGTTTTCATCTCAGGAAATTCTTTAAAAATCGATTTGTTCAATTCCATAATCTAAATTATTACGCATTATAGTGGAAACGAGAAAATGGAATATTCAGCTGAAGCAATTCAACCACTCCTTCTTATAAAAATATAAAATTTTGATTTACAGAACAATACATTTTCATAAAGCGCTAATAAACAATCAATTGAATAAACATTTTGATTATTTAACGGAATAACCCGCACCGAATTCGATTTTAGAAAGAAATAACCCCGCTTAGGTATAACTTTATTGGAGTCGAATCGGTAATTTTGAAAGATCAAATCTGGGCATCGCACAATGACAGTAAAGGAACTCTTAGAACCTATACAGGATGAAATGAAAATCTTTGAAGATCGTTTCAAAGAATCCATGCGTTCCAAAGTTCCTCTTCTCGACAAGATCACTCATTACATTATCAAGCGCAAAGGAAAGCAGATGCGTCCTATGTTCATGTTTCTTTCGGCCAAAATGCTGGGCGAGATCAATGACAGAACTTATGAAGCTGCTTCTATGGTAGAATTGCTTCATACCGCATCACTTGTTCATGACGATGTTGTAGATGACGCTAATGAACGCCGTGGTTTTTTCTCTGTAAATGCACTCTGGAAAAACAAAATTGCTGTGCTTGTTGGAGATTATCTTCTTTCAAAAGTACTACTCCATTCCATTGAAAGCGATAATATTCGTGCTTTACAGATCGTTGCAAAAGCGGTAAGAGAAATGAGCGAAGGAGAACTCCTTCAAATTGAAAAAGCCAGAAAACTGGACATTACTGAAGAGGTTTATTTTGAAGTGATCCGCCAAAAAACTGCAAGTTTGATTGCTACCGTTTGCGAAGCCGCTGCTGCTTCAGTTGACAGAGAGGACATGGCGGAGAATATGCGTTTGTTTGGTGAATATGTAGGACTGGCGTTCCAGCTGAAAGATGATATTTTTGACTTCGGTTCGTCGGAAGAGATAGGAAAACCATCCGGGAACGATATTCGTGAACGCAAACTGACACTTCCTATTATTTATGCTTTGAACAACGCACCTAAAGAAGACGTTCGTTTACTGAAATACATCATCAAGCATAAAAACGAAGACAAACGATTTATCCAGCAGGCAATGAATATTGTAATTGCTAACGGCGGAATTGCTTATGCGGAAAAGCATATGCTGGCTTACAAAGAAAAAGCTTTGGCTTGTATTAAAGATGTCCCGGATTCTCCATCGAAACGTTCGCTGGTTGGGTTGGTTGAATATACGGTTTCAAGAACGAAATAAAGATTACTCCTCGTCGTAATAGTCGTAGTAATCGTCAACAGGTTCTTCGGCTCTTTCCCCGAAAATATAGAGTGCCCATGTAATTCCGCATTCCTGGCGACTTTCCAGGTAAGTCATTACATTTTCACGGTTCGCAGTATACATCTGGTCCATAGTCTTACCGTATTTTTCCGTCATCTTTTCATCGAACGTGATAAAACTGGTTTCCAGGGTTGAAATAATGGTCAGATCGCTAATTACGGTTGCAGAATCGCTGGCATAGGAAACCATCATGGCTTCTTCAAAATCACTTCCGTCTTTTGCAGATTTTACAATGAGGTCCTGTGTATTTTGAGAAACACCTTTAAACAGGCTATTTACCTGCTTACAATATTCTCCGATCTCTTTCTTCTCGTCCTTCGTTAGCTGCGAAAAGCTGATCGAGCCGGATAGAGTGATCAATAGTACCAATAAATGTTTCATACAACCTTTTTTAAACAAAAATCCCCGATCTCTTTGAAACCGGGGATTAACAATTCTTATTTTCCTGCTTTCATTCCCATAGAGAACAAAGCGTAAGAAAGTTCACAACCTTTTGCATCTTTCAATTCCTTCAAGACCTTATTCTGAACTTCTTTTTCGTTATCGCTAGTATACAATTCCTTGTATTTCTTCTTAGAATCTTTCATACATGTTTCGATTTTAGCACCAACTTGCTCCATCTGACCCATGTCTTTCATAGCTCCTTCGAAATCATTCATCATGTATTCCTGCATTTTGGCTTCTAATGTTGCCTGATCTCCGGCACCATATTTAGAATAAATCTCCTTGAATTCTTTAGACAAGCCAGTAACGTTCTTGTTCACACAATTACACATGTCATCAGCAACATTTTTGTAATCGTCATCGTTAGCCATATTACATGACCCAAGTCCTACAACCATTACAAGTAGCGGTAATATCAATTTTCTCATAGTAATTAATTTTTACTAAAGATAAGAACATCGTTGAAAGAAAAAAGTTCAAAATCATCAATGTTGTTCAAATGTTCAAATAAAAAATACTTCTTTTGAACTTTTTGAACCAATGTGAACTTCCTTTTTCTAACTCTCAGTCAGCGTTGCATCAGCTCCACCCCACTCCAAAATGAACTTGTCAGATCTTTTAAATGTTCGCACAGATTTCAGGTTAATGTGGTGTTTAGGGTTCTTCGCCTCTCTGAAGATCAGGTAGAAACGCTCCACTTTAAACTTGTCATCAGAAACTGTCAGGTCCCCAAATAAATTATCAACCTCATCCGTAAGTGCCAGTACCTCGCAATTTTCGTAGTTCATCATTCTGGGCCCCCAGTAGGTAATGAGATCGGTTCGCTCCTGATCGTTCAATCCCACTTTGTCACAAACCTGCTCCAGATAAATATACACTTCCTCGATGCTGATCACAGATGTATTTTTCCATTTTACATCCTGTATAGTATTCATCTTTGCTTCCCAGAACAAATACGGATAGTGCTTCCA
>Ga0307408_100000056_pt1 | contig 140709 bp, 130 predicted proteins | sample 322Cmetagenome_FD_202116 | JGI IMG/M metagenome (GOLD analysis project Ga0307408, IMG submission 202116) | Maize rhizosphere microbial communities from greenhouse at UC Davis, California, United States - 322HYB-C-3 | ecosystem: Host-associated > Plants > Roots > Rhizosphere > Soil | place...
GCCCCAAACCGCCCCACTCGTCGTTGCAAATGCTCGCCGTAGCCCGAGCTACGGCTGTGCTTTGCGCCTCGATTGGGACGCTTTGGAGCGCCCTTTCGGGCACGCCGGATTCCCTCTCACCCTCTGAGCGGACGGCGGACTCTTATGCTGGGCGTCAGCATGAAGGAGTCGCCATGGAACTCGATCCCCAAGGCCTTGCCACCCGTCGCGCCGTGCTGGGCGACGCCTATGTCGATGCGGCACTGGCCAAGGCCACGCCCTTCACCGAGCCGCTTCAGGAACTGGTGACCCGCCATGCCTGGGGCAACACCTGGCAGCGCCCGGGGCTGGACCTGCGCACGCGCAGCCTCGTCACGGTGAGCATGCTGGTGGCGCTGGGGCGCATGCAGGAGCTCAAGACCCATGTGCGCGGCGCGCTGAACAACGGCGCGACGGTGGAGGAACTGCAGGAGATCTTCCTGCACGCCAGCGTCTATTGCGGCTTCCCGGCCGCGGTGGACGCCTTCCGCGCGGCGGCCGAGGTGGTCGACGCGGCACCATGAAAAACGCCGCTGGCAGGAGCTGCGCAGCGGCGTGATCTAAGCGGGGCCACAGGCCCCTCGGCCTCAGTTCGACAGCGAAGCGATCGCCGCGTTGAAGGTCGCGCTCGGGCGCATGACCTTGTCCAGCTTGGCCACGTCCGGCAGGAAGTAGCCGCCGATGTCCGTCGGCTGGCCCTGCACGGCCTTCAGTTCCTCGGCGATCTTGGCTTCGTTGGCGGTCAGGTTCTCGGCCACGGCCTTGAACTTGGCGGCCAGCTCGGCGTCTTCCGTTTGGGCGGCCAGTTCCTGGGCCCAGTACAGCGTCAGGTAGAAGTGGCTGCCGCGGTTGTCGATCTCGCCGGTCTTGGGGCTGGGGCCCTTGCCGTTGTCCAGCAGCTTGCCGGTGGCGGCGTCCAGCGCCTTGGCCAGCACCTTGGCCTTGGCGTTGTTGTTCTTGATGCCCAGCTCCTCCAGGCTGACTGCCAGGGCCAGGAACTCGCCGAGCGAGTCCCAGCGCAGGTGGTTCTCTTCCACCAGCTGCTGCACGTGCTTGGGCGCGGAGCCACCGGCGCCGGTCTCGTACATGCCGCCGCCGGCCATCAGCGGCACGATGGACAGCATCTTGGCCGACGTGCCCAGTTCCATGATGGGGAAGAGGTCGGTCAGGTAGTCGCGCAGGATGTTACCGGTGGCGCTGATGGTGTCCTGGCCGCGGATGACGCGCTCCAGCGTGTAACGCATGGCGCGCACCTGGCTCATGATCTGGATGTCCAGGCCGGTCGTGTCGTGCTCGTGCAGGTACATGCGGACCTTGCGGATCAGCTGCGCCTCGTGCGGGCGGTAGCTGTCCAGCCAGAAGACAACCGGCATGCCGGAATTGCGCGCGCGGTTGACGGCCAGCTTGACCCAGTCGCGGATGGCGGCGTCCTTGCACTGGCACATGCGCCAGATGTCGCCTTGCTCGACTTCCTGGCTCAGCAGCACCTCGCCCGTTTCCAGGTCGGTGATGTTGGCCGTGCCGGCTTCGGTGATCTCGAAGGTCTTGTCGTGCGAGCCGTATTCCTCGGCCTGCTGGGCCATCAGGCCGACGTTGGGCACCGTGCCCATGGTCTTGGGATCGAAGGCGCCGTGCCACTTGCAGAAGTTGATGATCTCCTGGTAGATGCGGGCGAAGGTCGACTCGGGCATCACGGCCTTGACGTCCTTCAGGCGGCCGTCGGCGCCGTACATCTTGCCGCCGCTGCGGATCATGGCCGGCATGGAGGCGTCGACGATGATGTCGTTGGGCGAGTGGAAGTTGGTGATGCCCTTGGCCGAGTCGACCATCGCCAGCTCGGGGCGGTGCTCGTGGCAGGCGTGCAGGTCGCGCTTGATCTCTTCCTGCTTGCTGGCCGGGAGGCTGGCGATCTTGGTGTACAGATCGACCATGCCGTTGTTGACGTTGACGCCCAGCTCGTCGAACAGCTTGCCGTGCTTCTCGAAGGCATCCTTGTAGAAGATCTTCACGCAGTGGCCGAACACGATGGGGTGGGACACCTTCATCATGGTCGCCTTCACGTGCAGCGAGAACATCACGCCGGTCTTGCGCGCGTCCTCGATCTCACGCTCGTAGAAGGCCAGCAGCGCCTTCTTGCTCATGAACATCGAGTCGATGACCTCGCGGTCCAGCAGGTCGACCTTGGGCTTGAGCACGATGGTCTTGCCGCTCTTCGTGATGAGCTCCATCTTCACGCTGCGTGCGCGGTCCAGCGTCATGGACTTCTCGCCGTGATAGAAGTCGCCGTCATGCATGTGCGACACATGCGAGCGCGAGGCCTGGCTCCACTCGTCCATGCGGTGCGGGTTCTTGCGGGCGTATTCCTTGACGGCCTTGGGGGCGCGGCGGTCGGAGTTGCCCTCGCGCAGCACCGGGTTCACGGCCGAGCCGATGCACTTGTTGTAGCGGGCGCGGATGTCCTTCTGCTCGTCGGTTTCGGGCTTCTCGGGGAAGTCGGGGATGTTGTAGCCCTTGTCCTGCAGTTCCTTGATGGCGGCCTTCAATTGAGCCACCGAAGCGCTGATATTGGGCAGCTTGATGATGTTGGCTTCGGGCTTGAGCGTCAGCTTGCCCAGGGCGGCCAGGTTGTCGGGCTGGCGCTGTTCTTCGCTCAGCAGTTCGGGGAACTGGCCCAGGATGCGGCCGGCCACCGAGATGTCGCTGGTGACGACATCGATGCCCGCCTGGCGCGCGAAGGCCTGGACGACCGGCAGCAGCGAGGCGGTGGCCAGGCGGGGGGCTTCGTCGGTCAGGGTGTAAACGATCTGGGGCGTTTTTTCGGCGGTCATGGGCAGGGGTCCGGTAAGTGAGTAATCCGTGCGGCGCAGGGATCAGGCCGGCGCGCGCGAAGCACGAACTCTAGCAAGCCGGGTCGCCCGATGGCGCCGCGGCGAGGTGCCGGCGCTTCTTCGGCCGTTTATGCCGGCTTCGGCAGCCTCGCACGAGGCTCAAACGCAAAAGCCCCGTGGGCTCGCCACGGGGCTTGCGTCGGCCGGGGATCTCAGGAGGCCAGCGGTTGCGCCTGTTCTGCCCGGGCAGCTTCCATCGGCGTGATGTTCTGTGCCAACTGGCCCTTGGGCCCCTGGACCAGTTCGAACTGAACCTGGCTGCCCTGCTTCAGCGTCCGAAAGCCCTCCATCTGGATCGCCGAGAAATGGGCGAAGACGTCATCGCCGCCGGCGTCCGGCTCGATGAATCCGAAGCCCTTGGCATCGTTGAACCACTTGACTTTGCCCAGTGCCATCGTTTGTCTCCATTGCTTATTTGGCACCTCCCGACGGAGGCGGAGAGGAATTCTGGTGACGTGAACAATTGCGTCAATTCGGGACCTTCCCGGGCGGGTTCACCCGGGGGACTGGCTTGCAAATTGCTCGGCTGTCTCCAATTGCCTGCGGACGATGGGGAAAGCACCCGTCGATAGAATCAAGACATGCCTGTGATGTCCGTTTTTCCACCGCGAAACCAGTCGGCTCCGCCCCCGCCCGCGCCTCCTTTGAGGCCCGGCAAGGACGAGGGCGACGGGGCGGTCGTCGTCGAGCGCCAGACGCAGAAAACCGAGCCGCCGAGGCTCTACCAGGTGCTGCTGCTGAACGACGATTTCACGCCGATGGAGTTTGTAGTCATGGTTCTGCAGGAATTTTTCCGGCATGACCTGGATACGGCAACGCAGATCATGCTCAAAATCCACCACGAGGGTCGCGGGGTTTGCGGTGTATTCACCAAGGACGTCGCCGCGACCAAGGTGGAACTGGTACTGGCCGCCTCCCGGCGTGCCGGCCATCCCCTGCAGTGCATTATGGAGGCCGCATGATTGCGCAAGAGCTTGAAGTCAGTTTGCACATGGCGTTCGTCGAGGCGCGCCAGCAGCGGCACGAATTCATCACCGTCGAGCACCTGCTGCTCGCACTGCTCGACAACCCCAGCGCCGCCGAAGTGTTGCGTGCCTGTGCGGCCAACGTCGATGACCTGCGCAAGAGCCTGACGCAGTTCATCAAGGAAAACACGCCCATGGTGGGCGGCAGCGACGAGGTGGACACCCAGCCGACGCTCGGTTTCCAGCGCGTCATCCAGCGCGCCATCATGCATGTGCAGAGCACCGGCAGCGGCAAGAAGGAAGTGACCGGCGCCAACGTGCTCGTCGCCATCTTCGGCGAGAAGGATTCCCACGCCGTCTACTACCTGCACCAACAGGGCGTCACGCGCCTGGACGTCGTCAACTTCATTGCCCATGGCATCAAGAAGACCGACCCGACCGAGCCGCCCAAGGCGCCGGAAGGCCAGCAGCAGGGCCAGGAAGGTGAGCGCGAAGAAGGCGAGGGTGGCAGCGCCAAGGCGTCGCCGCTGGAGCAGTTCACGCAAAACCTGAACCAGCAGGCCAAGGACGGCAAGATCGACCCGCTGATCGGCCGCGAGTCCGAGGTCGAGCGCGTCGTGCAGGTGCTGTGCCGCCGCCGCAAGAACAACCCGCTGCTGGTCGGCGAAGCCGGCGTCGGCAAGACCGCCATCGCGGAAGGCCTGGCGTGGAGGATCACCGAAGGCGAAGTCCCCGAGGTGCTGGCCGACTCCGTCGTCTACTCGCTGGACATGGGCGCGCTGCTGGCGGGCACCAAGTACCGCGGGGATTTCGAGCAGCGCCTGAAGGCGGTGCTGAAGGCGTTGAAGGAACAGCCGCATGCCATCCTGTTCATCGACGAGATCCACACGCTGATCGGCGCCGGCGCGGCCTCGGGCGGCACGCTGGACGCGAGCAACCTGCTGAAGCCGGCGCTGTCGAGCGGCCAGATGAAGTGCATCGGCGCAACCACCTTCACCGAGTACCGCGGCATCTTCGAGAAGGATGCGGCGCTGTCCCGGCGCTTCCAGAAGGTCGACGTGGCCGAGCCGTCGGTCGAGCAGACCATCGAGATCCTGAAGGGTCTGAAGAGCCGCTTCGAGGAGCACCACTCCGTCAAATACGCGCTGGGCGCGCTGCAGGCCGCGGCCGAGCTGTCGGCCAAGTACATCAACGACCGCCACCTGCCGGACAAGGCCATCGACGTCATCGACGAGGCCGGTGCTGCGCAGCGCATCCTGCCCAAGAGCAAGCAGAAGAAGACCATCACGCGCACCGAGGTCGAGGACATCGTCGCCAAGATCGCGCGCATCCCGCCGGCATCGGTCAACAGCGACGACCGCAGCAAGCTCAAGACGCTGGACCGCGACCTGAAGAGCGTCGTCTTCGGGCAAGACCCGGCCGTGGATGCACTCGCCGCCGCCATCAAGATGGCGCGTTCAGGCCTGGGCCGGCCCGACAAGCCGGTGGGCTCCTTCCTGTTCAGCGGCCCGACGGGCGTCGGCAAGACCGAGGTGGCCAAGCAGCTCGCCTACATCCTGGGCATCGAGCTGATCCGCTTCGACATGTCGGAGTACATGGAGCGCCATGCGGTGAGCCGCCTGATCGGTGCGCCTCCGGGCTATGTCGGCTTCGACCAGGGCGGCCTGCTGACCGAGGCCGTCACGAAGAAGCCGCATGCCGTGCTGCTGCTGGACGAGATCGAGAAGGCACACCCGGACGTCTTCAACGTGCTGCTGCAGGTCATGGACCACGGCACGCTGACCGACAACAACGGGCGCAAGGCCGACTTCCGCAACGTCATCATCATCATGACGACGAACGCGGGCGCCGAGGCGCTGAACAAGGCCACCATCGGCTTCACGACGCAGCGCCAGCAGGGTGATGAGATGGCCGACATCAAACGCCTGTTCACGCCGGAGTTCCGCAACCGCCTGGACGCCATCGTGTCCTTCCGCCCGCTGGACGAGGAGATCATCCTGCGCGTGGTCGACAAGTTCCTGCTGCAGCTGGAAAGCCAGTTGCAGGAGAAGAAGGTCGAGGTCAGCTTCTCCGACGCGCTGCGCAAGCAGCTCGCCAAGAAGGGCTTCGATCCGCTGATGGGTGCGCGGCCGATGCAGCGCCTGATCCAGGACACCATCCGCCGCGCGCTGGCCGACGAGCTGCTGTTCGGCCGCCTGACCGAAGGTGGACGCCTGGGCGTGGATGTCGACGACAAGGGCGAGACGACGCTGGACATCCAGCCGACGCCGCCCAAGCCGAGCAAGGACGGCAAGCCGAAGGCGGAGCCGGCCACGGCATAAGGCAAGGGACGCTCCGGCGTCCCTTGTTGCTTTCAGCCTGCCGGGTCCTGCCTGAAGAAGCCGGCCAACAGTTCGTACATCGCCGGCTCCTCGGCGCGCATCGCGGCTGGGGCGACGAAGAAGGCTTCGACGGCGACGGCAAAGAACTCCTCGACGGCTTCGCCGCCATAGGGGTCGATCAGCGTGTCCTCGCCGGCGTCGATGCGCGTGCAGAACTTTTCCCACTCGGCGTCGATGACGGCTATCCAGCGCTCACGCTCGTCGCCACCCAGCGGCGGCACACCGTCGGCGAGGCCGTCGCGCATGTCGATGACGTGGGCGAACTCGTGGATGACGACGTTGTAGACCGCGTCGGCGCCGAACTCGGCTGGGTCGTCGCTGACGGCGATGGCCTGCCAGGCCAGCATCAGCGGGCCTCCCTCCATCGCTTCGCCGGCCAGTTCCTCGTCGTACTCGTGGACGACGCCATCCTCGTCTTCGAAGCGCCGCTGCGCGACGACCTCGCCGGCATGCATGACGATGCCGACGAAGCCGTCGTACCAGCTCAGCCCCAGTCGCAGCACCGGCAGGCAGGCCTGCGCCGCGACGGCCACGGCGACCTCGTCAGTGACCTCGAAGCCGTCGACGCCGTGGAACTCCTTGGTCGACAGGAACAGGCTGCACAACCGGCGCAGCTCGGCGAGGTCATCCCCGCTGCGCTGGGCCAGAAAGGGATAGCGCAGCAGCGTCAGCTGCCACAGCGCGTCGGGAATCGCGTGGCGCTCGACGGCGCGCTGCTCGCGCCAGTCCTTGATGGCCTTGAGGATCACAGCGGCAGGCGTTGCAGGCCTGCGGCGGACAGGCGGATGACGTCGCCGCGCGGCGGCGTCGCGTCCAGGTCCCAGTCCGACAGCACGATGCGCCGAAGCCCTTCGCCCAGGTCGTGCTCGGCCGGCCTATGCGTGTGGCCGTGGATCAGCGTCGTCGCGCCAGCTTCGCGCAGCAGCGCGCGGCAGGCGTCGGCGTCGAGGTCGGTCGCCATCAGCTGCGCGGCTTGCGAGGCACGGCTCTGCGCGCGGGCCTGGCGGCCGAAGGCCTGGCGGTCGGCCAGCGGCTTGGCGAGGAAGTCGGCCTGCCAGGCTGCCGAGCGGCTCGTGGCACGCCAGGCCTGGTAGCCGACGTCCGACAGGCACTGCGCATCGCCATGCGCCAGCAGCCAGCGCTGGCCAAAGGCGTCCAGCACGGTGGGGTCGGGCAGGGCGGTCATGCCGGCCTCAAGCAGCATCGCGTCACCGACGAGGAAGTCGCGGTTGCCTGCCATGAAGAACAGGTCCAGCCGCTGGCTGGTTTCGCGCAGCATCGCGACGACGCCGGCCTCGAAGGGCTCATGGCGCGCGTCGTCGCCGACCCAGACCTCGAAGATGTCGCCCAGCAACAGCACGGCATCGGCCGTGGTCTGGGCGAGATGGGATTCGAGCCGGGCCAGCGTGCCCGGCGTGTCCGGCCCCAGGTGCAGGTCGGACAGCAGGTCGACCTGCTGCCACTCCGCCGGCGCCGTCAGCGTGTGGATCAAACCTCGACGGCCTTCTCGATGACGACGTCATCGACCGGCACGTCGCCGTGGCCGCCGCGGCCGGCGGTGCGGACCTTCTCGATCTTGTCCACGACGTCCTGGCCCTCGACGACCTTGCCGAACACGGCATAACCCCAGCCCGAGGGGCTCTCGGACTTGAAGTCCAGGAAGCCGTTGTTCGTCGTGTTGATGAAGAACTGCGCCGTAGCCGAGTGGGGCGCGTTGGTGCGCGCCATGGCCAGCGTGTAGTGGGCGTTCTTCAGGCCGTTGTTGGCCTCGTTCTGGATGGGCGCCTCGGTGGGCTTTTGCTTCATACCGGGCTCGAAGCCGCCGCCCTGGATCATGAAGCCCTTGATGACGCGGTGGAACACCGTGCCGTCGTAGTGGCCCGCGCGGACGTATTGCAGGAAGTTGGCGACGGACAGCGGCGCCTTTTCGGCGTCCAGTTCGATGAGGATGTCGCCGTGGTTGGTGGTGAGTTTGACTTGGCTCATTTGGGTGCAGGCTCGATGAGAGCCTTGGTGATGAAGATGGGCTTGACGGGCAGGTTCTGATGCAGGCCTACCGACTTGGTTTCCACGTCGCGGATCTTGTCGACGACGTCCATGCCTTCGATGACCTTGCCGAAGACGGCGTAGCCGGTGCCGGTGCGGCCAGGCATGGCGTCGAGGCTGAAGCCGTTGTCGACGACGTTGATGAAGAACTGCGACGTAGCCGAGTTCGGGTCGTTGGTGCGCGCCATCGCGACGCTGCCGCGCACATTGGACAGGCCGTTGTCCGACTCCAGCGGGATGGGCGGCTTGGTCGGGCGCTGGTTCAGCTTGGCGTCGTAGCCACCGGTCTGGATCATGAAGTTGCCGATGACGCGGTGGAAGATGACGCCGTTGTAATGGCCGGCCTTCACGTACTGCAGGAAGTTGGCCACCGTCTTGGGCGCCTTCTGTGCGTCCAGTTCGATGCGGATGTCGCCTGCGGTGGTTTGCAGCTTCACGGTCTGCGCCGAGGCGGAAGCGGCGCACAGCAGCGCGGCGAGGAACCAGGCGGTCTTGGTCATGTCAGTGGGGCTTGGTGAGGGCGCTGGTCAGGGCCAGCGTGCGATTGATCTTGCCGGCCAGCGCGTCGCTCGACGCCACCGAGGCCTTCTGCGCCCGCTGATAGGCCCGCAGCGCCAGGCGCACCAGCACGTCGCCGAGATTCTCCTGTGCCTGCGCGTGTTCGGGCTGCAGGCGCAGAGCCTGCTCCAGCGCGGCGCGGGCCTCGTCAAGCTCGCCGGCGGCGGCGTGCAGGACGGCGAGGTTGTTGAAGGGGTCGGCCAGGTCGGGGAAGTCCTGGGTCAGGCGTGTGAAGATCGCCTGCGCCTTGGCCCGCTCGCCCAGCTCCATGCGCATGACGCCCTGGGCGAAGCGCAGTTGCAGGTCGTCCGGCGTGCGCGTCAGCGCCTGCTCGACGAGTTCGACGGCCTGCGTCTTCTGGCCGGCCAGCCACAGGCGCTGGGCGCTGGCGAGGTCATCGGCTTGGGCGGGCGCGCTCGCGAGCACGGCGAGCAGCACCAGGGTAGGGAGGGGCAGGCGCATGAGGGTTGTAGCGGGGAGCGGTTCGGGGGGTGACCGCTATACTGAAATCATTCTATGAGCCCCGCCTGGGCGGTCCCGGTGCGGGGCTTCTTGTTGGTGGCTCCCCGGCGGCTGTTGCCCCCTGTTTCCGTTTCACATGTCCCTGCGCGTCCACAACTCCCTCAGCCGCACTCTCGAAGACTTTCAGCCGCTCGTGCCTGGCCAGGTGCGCATGTATGTGTGCGGCATCACCGTCTACGACCTGTGCCACATGGGGCATCTGCGCATGAACATGGCGTTCGACGTCATCTACCGCTGGCTGCGCGCCAGCGGCTATGCCGTCACCTATGTGCGCAATGTGACGGACATTGACGACAAGATCATCAAGCGCGCCGTCGAGCGCGGCATCACGATCCGCCAGCTCACCGAAGAGATGACGGCCGCGATGCACGAGGACTTTGCCGCCGTCGGGCTGCTGCGGCCGGACCACGAGCCGCGCGCCACCGAGTACGTGCCGCAGATGCTGTCGCTGATCGCGCGCCTGGAGCAGCGCGGCCTCGCCTACCGGGCCGAAGGTGGCGACGTGAACTACGCGGTGCGCAAGTTCGATGGCTACGGCAAGTTGAGCGGCAAGAGCATCGATGACCTGCGCGCCGGCGAGCGCGTGGCGGTCGACGACGGCAAGCTGGACCCGCTGGACTTCGTGCTGTGGAAGGCCGCCAAGGCCGAGGAGCCGGCCGACGCCAAATGGGCCGCACCCTTCGGCGAGGGCCGCCCCGGCTGGCACATCGAGTGCTCGGCGATGAGCTGCGCGCTGCTCGGCGAGAGCTTCGACATCCATGGTGGTGGCGCCGACCTGCAGTTCCCTCACCACGAGAACGAGATCGCGCAGAGCGAGGGCGCCGGCTATGACTTCGCGAAGTACTGGCTGCACAACGGCTTCCTGAACGTCGACGGCGAGAAGATGTCCAAGAGCCTGGGCAACTTCTTCACCATCCGCGACGTGCTGAAGAAGTTCGACGGCGAGACGCTGCGTTTCTTCATGCTGCGCACGCACTACCGCCGGCCGTTCAACTTCAGCGACTCGCACCTGGAAGACGCCCGCACGGCACTGACGAGGCTCTACACGGCGCTGGACGCCGTGCCGCCTGCCGACGTGAGCATCGACTGGAGCGAGCCCCGCGCTGCCGCGTTCAAGACGGCCATGGACGAGGACTTCGGCACACCCGGTGCCGTGGCCGTGTTGTTCGATCTCGTCAACGAGGTCAACCGCGACCGCTCGCCGCAGAAGGCCGGCCTCTTGAAGGCCCTGGCCGGCGTGCTGGGCGTGCTGCAGCAGGAACCGCGCGCCTATCTGCAGGGCGGTTCCGCGGACGACGGCGCCTGGATCGAGGAGCGCATCGCCGCGCGCGCCGCTGCCAAGGCGGCGCGGGACTTTGCCGGCGCCGACGCGATCCGCGCCGAGTTGGCGGCCAAGGGCATCACGCTGAAGGACGGCGCGGGCGGCACGACCTGGGTCAAGAGCTGATGTCCCCGTCCGACGTGATCCCGCCCTATTGGGACGAGGCCTGCAAGCACCTGGTCAAGCGCGACCGCGTGCTGCGCAAGCTCATTCCCCAGTTCGGCGAGGCCAGATTGCAAAGCCGCGGCGATGCGTTTGCGACGCTGGCCCGCTCCATCGTCGGCCAGCAGATTTCGGTCAAAGCCGCGCAGTCGGTCTGGACGCGCTGGATCGCGTTGATGCCGAAATTCCAGCCTGCCGCCGTGCTGGCGCTGGACGTCGAGTCGCAGCGTGCGGCCGGCCTGTCGGCGCGCAAGGTCGAGTACCTGCGAGACCTTGCCGAGCATTTCGACGCGGGCCGGGTCCACGTGCGTCAATGGGCGCAGATGGACGACGAGGCCATCATCGAGGAGCTGGTCGCCATCCGCGGCATCGGCCGCTGGACGGCCGAGATGTTCCTGATCTTTCACCTGATGCGCCCCAATGTGCTGCCGCTGGACGACGTCGGCCTGATCAAGGGCATCAGCCTCAATTATTTTTCCGGAGAGCCCGTCTCTCGCGCCGAGGCGCGCGAGGTGGGCGACGCCTGGGCCCCCTACCGCTCGGTGGCGGTTTGGTACATTTGGCGGAGCCTGGATCCGCTACCCGTGGACTACTGATGAGCAAAAAACACTTCCTTGAATTCGAGCAACCCATCGCGGAACTCGAGACCAAGATCGAAGAGCTGCGCTATGTGCAGAGCGAGTCGGCCGTCGACATCTCCGAAGAGATCGACCGCCTCTCCAAGAAGAGCCAGCAGCTGACCAAGGAGGTCTACTCCAACGTCGCGCCCTGGCAGGTCTACCAGATCGCCCGCCATCCGCAGCGCCCGCAGACGCTGGACTACTGCAACGAGGTCTTCACCGAGTTCCAGGAGCTGCACGGCGATCGCCATTTCGCCGACGACGCGGCCATCGTCGGCGGCCTCGCACGCTTCAACGGCCAGGCCTGCATGGTCATCGGCCATCAGCGCGGCGCCGACGCCAAGGAGCGCACGCTGCGCAACTTCGGCATGCCGCGCCCCGAGGGCTACCGCAAGGCGCTGCGCCTGATGAAACTGGCCGAGAAGTTCGGCCTGCCGGTCTTCACCTTCATCGACACCATGGGCGCCTATCCCGGCATCGGTGCCGAGGAGCGCGGCCAGTCCGAGGCCATCGGCCGCAACATCCTCGAGATGGCGCAGCTGGAAGTGCCCATCATCGCCACCGTCATTGGCGAAGGCGGCTCAGGTGGCGCGCTGGCCATCGGCGTGGCCGACCAGGTGCTGATGCTGCAGTTCGCGGCCTATTCCGTCATCTCGCCCGAAGGCTGCGCGTCCATCCTGTGGAAAAGCAGCGAGCGCGCGTCCGACGCGGCCGAGGCGCTGGGCATCACGGCGCATCGCCTGAAGGCGCTGGGCCTGATCGACAAGATCGTCAGCGAGCCCGTCGGCGGCGCGCACCGCGACGGCAAACAGATGGCATCCAACCTGAAGCGCGCGCTGTCCGATGCATTGCGCCAGGTCAGCGACCTGAAGACCCGCGAGCTGCTGGACCGTCGCTACGAGCGCGTCCAGGCCTATGGCCGCTTCAGCGACACCAAGAATCGCTGACTCCGAGCTGGTCGCGGTCGCCTTCAGCGGCGGCCTCGACTCCACCGTGCTGCTGCACGTGACCACCCGTTCGGGTGCGCGCGTGCTGGCGCTTCATGTCCACCATGGCTTGCAGCCGCAGGCCGACGACTGGGCCGCGCATTGCGAGCGCATGGCCCGGGAGTTCGGCGCCGGCTTCGCCGTCACACGCTTGACCGGCGCGCCGGCGCGCGGCGACAGCATCGAGGCCTGGGCCCGCGAAGGGCGTCATCGGGCGCTGCACGACATGGCCACGGCCGCGGGAGCCGACCTGCTGCTGCTCGCCCACCATCGCCGGGACCAGGCCGAGACCTTCCTGCTGCAGGCCATGCGAGGGGCAGGTCTTGCCGGCCTGGCCGGCATGCCCCGGGCGCAATGGCGCGACGGTCTGTGCTGGGCACGGCCGTGGCTGGACCAGCCCCGTGAACTGATCCTGGCCTATGCCGAGCAGCATGGACTTTGCTGGATCGAGGATCCGAGCAACGGCGACGTTCGCCATGCGCGCAACCGGCTGCGGCAGACCGTATGGCCGGCCTTCCCAGCGGCGGAAGCCGGGCTGGCCCAGGCCGCGCGCTGGGTGCAACAGGCGCAACAACTGGCCGAGGAAGTCGCCGTCGAGGACCTGGACCGGGTGGCCAGGCCGGAACGGCTGGACCTGGCGGCGCTGGCGGGGTTGTCGCCTGCCCGCGCCAGCAATGCGCTGCGGGCCTGGCTGGCCATGCACACATCTGCGCCGGCCACCTTGGTCGACAGGCTGCTGACCGAATGGCGGCCGGGCGCGACGCTGTGCTGGCCTGCGCCTGGGGGTGAGCTGCATGCCTACCGCGACGGCTTGTTCTGGTCGACCGGCATGGCTACGCCCACGGCGTCGATGCTGATCGACCTGAGCCGGCCCGGGCTTCATCCGCAGCCGGGCTGGGGGGGCGCCTGGCTCGTCGAAACCGGCGCGCCAGGGATCCCAACCGCGCGGCTGGCCCGGCTGATGCAACGCGGTCGCCGCGGTGCCGAGCAGTTCCAGCGCGCGCCCGCCTCGGTGCCGCGCAGCCTGAAGAAGGCCAGCCAGGAGACCGGCCTGCCGCCCTGGCGGCGTTCGGGCCCGCTGCTGTACGACGGCGACGTGCTGGTCGCGATCGCAGGGCTGGGCATGGACGCCCGTGCCTTCGCCAACCAAGATGAGCCGCAGCTGGCTCTAAGCTGGCTGGACGACTCAGCCTTGCTTCGTGGCGAAGGCAATCCCGAGATGCCGTCATAAAATCGCAGGTTTGCGAGCGTGCCGTCCCGGCCGCTCCGTCTTCAGCCTTCGCGAAACACATGGCTCTGATCGTCCACAAGTACGGCGGCACCTCGATGGGGTCCACCGATCGCATCCGCAACGTCGCCAAGCGCGTCGCCAAATGGGTGCGTGCCGGCCACCAGATGGTGGTCGTGCCCTCGGCCATGAGCGGCGAAACCAACCGCCTGCTGGGCCTGGCCAAGGAGCTGTCGCCCGCCAGCAGCAGCCCTGAAGTCAACCGCGAGCTGGACATGATCGCCTCCACCGGCGAGCAGGTCTCGGTGGGCCTGCTGGCCATCGCGCTGCAGGCCGAGGGCGTGCAGGCCGTCAGCTACACGGGCTGGCAGGTGCCGGTGTCGACCGATTCGTCCTACACCAAGGCACGCATCGAGAGCATCGACGACAAGCGCGTGCGCGCCGACCTGGCCGCCGGCAAGGTCGTCGTCATCGCCGGCTTCCAGGGTATCGACGCCAACGACAACATCACGACGCTGGGCCGTGGCGGCTCCGATACCTCCGCCGTCGCCATCGCCGCCGCGATGAAAGCCGACGAGTGCCTGATCTACACCGACGTGGACGGCGTCTACACGACCGACCCGCGCATCGTGCCCGAGGCACGCCGCCTGCACACCATCAGCTTCGAAGAGATGCTGGAGATGGCGTCGCTGGGCTCCAAGATCCTGCAGATCCGCTCGGTGGAATTTGCCGGCAAGTACAAGGTGCCGCTGCGCGTGCTGTCCAGCTTCACGCCCTGGGACATCGACATCAACGAAGAAGCCAAGTCCGGCACCCTGATCAGTTTTGAAGAGGACGAAAACATGGAACAAGCCGTCGTTTCGGGCATTGCCTTCAACCGTGACGAGGCCAAGGTGACGCTGCTCGGCGTGCCCGACAAGCCCGGCATCGCCTTCCAGATCCTGGGCCCCGTGGCCGAGGCCAACATCGACATCGACGTCATCATCCAGAACGTCTCCCACGACGGCAAGACCGACTTCTCCTTCACCGTGCACCGCAACGACTACGCGCGCACGATGGAACTGCTGAAGGGCACCGTCGGCCCGGCCACGAATGCCAGCCAGGTCGTCGGCGACCCCAAGATCTGCAAGGTCTCCATCGTCGGCATCGGCATGCGCTCGCACGTCGGCGTGGCCAGCAAGATGTTCCGTGCGCTGTCGGAAGAGGGCATCAACATCCAGATGATCTCCACCAGCGAGATCAAGACCAGCGTCGTCATCGACGAGAAGTACATGGAGCTGGCCGTGCGCGCGCTGCACAAGGCCTTCGATCTGGACCAGGAGGCGGCTACCGCCTGATCCCCTCGTCCAAGGAATACCTTGGCCGGTCCCCCGAGGGGACGGCGATGCTTGCCGGATTGACCGGCAAGCACATCGCCAGAGCGGGCCGGCTAGGGAGCGGCCCGGCGCTCGGCCCGAAACACAAGAATGAAAAGCTGATTTCTCTCTGAGAGCCTGTCGCGCTGGTATAGAATGCGCGGCTGTGCTGGAGACGTGACCGAGTGGCCGAAGGTGCTCCCCTGCTAAGGGAGTATGTGGGCAAAACCTGCATCGAGGGTTCGAATCCCTCCGTCTCCGCCAGACACATCCAAAGCCCGTCCTCGAGACGGGCTTTTCTTTGCGTGCTTCGCCCAGGCTTCCGTGATGAATTGATTGAATATTTTCATATTTATCAATTCAATTGCCGATTCGGCTATTTATGATTTGCCGCGTGGCGGTCACGAAAACAGTTCGGTTGGGGCGGCGTTCGAGCCTGGCGGCGCGCTATTTCCTGGCGCTCAGCGGCTTGCCCGGCGATGCCGCCCGACCGGTGCATTTCGGCCAGGGTCTCCAGATCAAGCGGGCCCTGTTGCAGGGATGGCCGGCATTGCCGGCGCCGACCGGCATGCCGGCGTCGGCCGTAACCCAGCTTGGAGCCAAGCCATGACCCGCCACGCGCGGTGGCGGGCCTGGACGCTGGCGATGGACGGGGCGCTCGTCGCGGCGCTGCTGACCGTGGGACTGGCAGGCAGCCTCACGGCCTACCGTGCTCTGGCGCTGCGCGCCACCAGCCAGCAACTCGAGCTGTTGGGCGCGATGGGGCAGGGCATCGTGGGGGCGTTCGACCTCCAGCTCGTGCGCGTGGTCGAGGGGCTGCACGTCAGCGCGCAAACGCTGTCAGCACAGGCGGCACCGAGCCGCGAGCAGTTCCTGCGCGTCGGCGCGGCCCTGATGAGCGAGTCTTCGACGCTGACGCTGCTGGAGTGGCAGCCGGTCGTGCCGCATGCCGAGCTCACCGCATTCGAGCGCCGTGCGTCGGCCGAGCTGCATGGCTACCGCGTCGTCGAGCCGGTGGCGGGCGAGCAGGGCGACGTGTTCGTGCCGGTGCAGCCGCGCGAGACGCATGTGCCGGTGCTCTACTCGTGGCCGGAAGCAGAGGCGGCCCTGGGTGTGGACATGGCTTTCGACCCGCGTCGCATGCGATCCAAGTGGCTGGCCCGGGATGCAGGAATGCCGGTGGCGTCGGAAACCTTCCCGCTGATCCGTGTCGGCCGCAGCGGCCCGCCGGCCAACGGTTTTGCCGTGTCGGCGCCCGTCTACCGCACGGCCCGGCCGGCCAGCGTCGATGCGCGGCGCGCGGCGCTCGTGGGTTATCTGGCGGGCGTCATCGAGGTGCCCGAGCTGATGCGCGAGGCCGCACTGCGCGCCGACGCCAACGAGCTGGACCTTTTCGTCTTCGACCAGGACCAGCAGCACCGGCTGATCTTCTCGTCCGCGGGCAGCGCGCCCTTCCAGGCCGATGACCGTGACACGCCGCTCAGCGTGGACGTCAGCGGGCGGCCCTGGCAGCTGGTGTTGAGGCCCAGGGCGCGCTTTGTCGGTGCCGGTGTCGACGAGCTGCCGCTGGTCGCCCTGGGCGTTGGCGTGGTGGCGACGCTGCTGTTGGCGATAGCCGTCGCGCGCAGCCTCGTCATCCGCCGCCGCCTGGAGCGCACGGAAGCCGTGCTTGCCGAGGACCGCCAGCGCCTGAGCGACGTGCTCGCCGGCACCGCTGCGGGAACCTGGGACTGGCACATCGACACCGGGCGCCTGTTCATCAACGAGCGCTGGGCCGAGATGCTGGGGCGCACACTTGGCGAGTTCGAACCCGCCACGGTGACGACGTGGGAGCGGCTTTGCCATGCGGGCGACCTCGTCGAGGCGCGAGCGGCGCAGCAGCGGCATTTCGACGGGCAGGACGAGCGCTACATGGCCGAGTTCCGCATGCGGCACGCACAAGGGCACTGGGTCTGGATCCAGGCCACCGGGCGTGTCTCGGAGCGCGGCGGCGATGGCCGGCCGCTGCGGCTTGCAGGCACGCACATGGACATCTCGCGACGCAAGGCCGACGAGCAGCGCCTGCACGACGATGCCCGCGCGCTGGAGGCCGCCAACCGCCAGTTGCGCGACCTGGCCATCGTCGATGCGTTGACAGGGGCCTTCAACCGGCGCCATTTCAACGACATCTGCCTGACGGCGCTGGCCGGTTCGCAGCGTGGCCAGGCGGTGGCCCTGTGCATGCTCGACATCGACCATTTCAAGCTCTACAACGACCACTATGGCCATCAGGCCGGCGACGCCGTGCTGAAGGCGGTGGCCCGGACGCTCAAGGACAGCCTCAAGCGCTCCACGGATGCGCTGTTCCGGCTGAGTGGCGAGGAGTTCGGCATCATCTTCTCGGCGGCTTCGGCCGAGAGCGCGCAAACTTTCGTCGGCCAGCTCGGCGCGGCACTGCATACGCTCGCGTTTGCGCACGAGAAGAGCCCGACCGCGACCGTCACGGCGAGCTTCGGCCTGGCCTGGTGGGCCGCGCCGACATCCCGGCTGACGCCGGAGGCCATGTATGCCGCAGCGGACGCAGCGCTCCACGAAGCCAAGCGCGGCGGGCGTGACCGCGTCGTGATGCGCTGCTTCCAATCGGGCGAGGGCGAGGGCGCGGACCGGTCATCTTGCTGAGCGATGCGCCTTCGGCCGGCGCGCACCGCGTGGCCTCTTAAACTTGGGCGCCATGCGTCATCTCTTCTGCGCCCTGCTGGTCAGCTTCTGCCTGCCTGCCGCCTCACAGCCTGCCAGGCCCATCTCGCCGCGCTTCAATGCCGATCCATCGCCGCACCACTTCAGGACCGCGGCGGGCGGTGCCTTCTACGTCTACGCGACGGACGATGCGTCCAACTCCGGCAAGTACTGGGACTCCACGAGCTGGCGGCTCTACACGTCGCCGGACCTGAAGACGTGGACCGACGCCGGCGTGCCGCTGGACGTGGGCGTGTTCAAGTGGGCGCGCCCCGACGCCAAGGCCTGGGCGCCGGAGGCGGCCTTCCGCAACGGCCGCTACTACTTCTACGCGCCGGTGGGTGGCGACAAGATCGGCGTGGCGGTGTCGGACCGGCCGGACGGCGGCTTCAAGGATGCTCGCCTCGACGCGCTGGTCGACAAGGCCCGCGATGCCAATGCCGGCGACGAGCCCATCGATCCGGCCGTGTTCGTCGACAAGGGCGGCCAGGCCTGGCTGTACTTCGGCACCCGCGTGCCCAAGGTCGTGAAACTGAAGTCCGACATGGTGAGCCTGGACGGTCCGATCCAGGACGTGCAGATCCTGGGCCTGAAGGAACAGGGCAAGACCTATGGCGAGGCGCCCTTCCTGCACGAGCGCGGCGGCGTCTTCTACTTCACGTTCTCGACCGGCTGGCCGGGGCAGATCCTCTACGCCACCGGCGCGGCGCCGCAGGGGCCCTTCACGGTGCGCGGCGTCGTCATCGACTACCTGAAGATCTCGACCAACCACCAGGCCATCCTGGAGCATGACGGGCGCAGCTGGGTCTTCTATCACGACAGCCTGCTGCCGGGCGGCGGCAGCCACCGCCGCTCCATCACGGTCGCGCCGCTGGCATACGAGGCCGACGGCAGCATCAGGCCCGTGGCGCTGGACCCGTCCCAGGTCGGCAAGCCCTGAGGGTCTGTTCTAGACGGCCGTGGTCATGGAATTCGCGGGCCGAGCGCCGGGCCGCTCCCAAGCCGGCCCGCCTTGGGCGATGTGCTTGTCGGTCGAACCGACAAGCATCGCCGTCCACTCGGGGGACCGGCCAGGTTCGCCTGCGTTCAGCAGGAGCGAGACTGGACGAGGGGCTCACGCGTACCGCGTCGCACGCCCCTCGCGCACGAAGGCCCAGAGCTGCAGGCCCAGCGATCGGGCCGTCGTGATCGCCAGGCTGCTGGGCGCCGACATGCAGGCCAGCAGGCCCGCACCCGCCATGGCCGTCTTGTGCACCAGCTCGTAGCTGGCGCGGCTGGACATCAGCACGAAGCCGCCGCGCATGTCCACGTCCTGGCGGGCCAGGGCGCCGGTCAGCTTGTCCAGCGCGTTATGGCGGCCGATGTCCTCACGGGCCGAAACCAGCGTGCCGTCGGGCAGGCACCAGGCCGCGGCATGCAGGCCGCCGCAGCACGCGTTCAGCGGCTGGGCCGAGGGCAGGGCGGCCAGCGCGCGGTCCAGCGCGCCGGGCGCAAGCATGGGCGCCGTGACGGCAGGCGGTCTTGGCGACCCGAAGTCGGCCAGGCTCTCGATGCCGCACAGGCCGCAGCCGGTGCGCCCGGCGAGCGTGCGCCGGCGTGCCTTCAGCCGCTGCTCGCAGGCGGCGGTGACGGCCAGCGCCAGCTCGATGCCACCGGCTTGCGTGATGACCTCCACATCCAGCAGCTCGCGCCGCGACGTGAACCAGCCCTCGGCGATGCCGAAGCCCAGCGCGAAGTCCTCCAGGTCGGCCGGCGTGGCCAGCATGACCGCCTGGGACACGCCGTTGACGGTCAGAGCGACGGGCGCCTCGACGGCGACCTCCTCGGTCGCGGCGGCGTTCAGCGGTGCCAGGGTCTGCAGGGCCTCGGGTTTCGACATGGCGGCGATGATAGGAGCGTCCATCTGTGGAGCCGTCGTGTACCAGCCTGCCCATTTCAAGTCCGTCGATCTCCAACACGCGCTGCAGCTCATGGCCGAGCATCCGCTGGCCCTGCTGCTGGGGCCCGATGCGGCGGGCGACAGCTTTGGCAGCCACCTGCCGCTGGTGGCCGAGGCCAACGGCGACGGCTTCATGCTCGAAGGCCACATGGCCCGCGCCAACCCGCACTGGGGCTGGCTGTCGCAGCAGAAATCCGTGCTGGCCGTGTTCAACGGGCCGAGCGCCTATGTGAGCCCCAGCCACTACGACTCGCTGAAGAACGTGCCGACGTGGAACTACGCGGCCCTGCATGCCTACGGCGACATCGAGCTCATCGACGGCCATGCCGACAAGGACGGGCTGCTCAAGCGCCTCATCGGCCGTTTCGAGCCCGACTACGCCGAGCAATGGCGCGGCCTGCCGGAGGACTACCAGCACAAGCTGCTCGGCGCCATCGTCGGCTTTCGCATCCGCGTGACGCGCTGGGAGCTCAAGCTAAAGATGAGCCAGAACCGCGCGGCCACCGAGCGCCAGCGCATCCGCGACGCGCTGGCGGCGTCCGCATCGGCCGATGACCGGCGGGTCGCCGAGTGGATGGCGAGGCTGGAGGGTTGAGAGGGTGAGAGCAAATCCAACATGCCCGCCTTGACGCCCCAAACCGTCCCACTCTTCGTTGCAAATGCTCGCCGTAGCCCGAGCTACGGCTGTGCTTTGCGCCTCGATTGGGGCGCTTTGGAGCGCCCTTTCGGGCACGCCGGATTCCCTCTCACCCTCTGAGAGCTGAGCCCGCCTGCCGGGGAATATTGCCCGGCAATCGATCAAGCCGCTGATCCGGCCGTGTTGCGCCGGCGCGCTACCGTCCGTCCGCCATCCGGCAGGACGAACGAGAACGCCAATGAACGAGACAAGCCGCAAGCGGGCCTTGCGCTGCCACACCCTGGCGCTGGCCGCCGCGCTGATGCTGGTGTTGCCTGCGCCGCAGGTGCTGGCCGATGCCGCGACCACCGCAGTAGCCGCCCGGCTGGCGGAAGCCGGCCCGCGCTGGGGCTTCGAGCTGGCGCAGCGCACGCCCGACCCGGCCGTGCGCTTCGGCCGCCTGCCCAATGGACTGCGCTACGCCATCCAGCGCAACGAGACACCCAAGGACGGTGTGGCCATGCGCATGCGCATCGGCTCCGGCTCGCTGCAGGAGCGCGACGAGGAGCGCGGCCTGTCCCATTTCCTGGAGCACATGGCCTTCCGCGGCAGTGCCAACGTGCCGGATGGCGAGGTCGTGCGCAGTCTGGAACGCCAGGGCCTGCGTTTCGGGGCCGACACCAACGCCTCCACGGGGCTGGACCAGACGATCTACCACTTCAATTTCCCCAGGGCTGACGCCACGTCTCTGGACACGGGGTTGATGCTGTTCCGCGAGATCGGCGACCGGCTGACGCTGGATCCGCAGCTCATCGAGCAGGAGAAGGGTGTCATCCTGTCCGAGGAACGAGTGCGCGACGCCCCCACGCGCCGCGCCGCCATCGCGCAGATGCAGCAGCAGCTCGCCGGTACGCGCGTGGTGGAGCGCCTGCCCATCGGCCGCATCGAGACCGTCCAGGCCGCAACTGCCGAGCGGCTGCGCCGTTATTACACGGCCAACTACCGCCCCGACAACGTCACGCTCATCGTGGTCGGCAACATCGACGTGGATGCCGTGGAGCGCCAGATCCGCGCTCGCTTTGCCGACTGGCGCAACGACACGCCGCCCGATGTGCCGGACCTGGGTGTGGCCCGGCCGACGCAGCCTGTCGTCGAGTACATCGCCCCCGACGCGCCGAATGCGCTCACGCTGGCCTGGCTGCAGCCGGTGGATGTCCGGCCGCACACGCCGGCGGTGTCGCGCGAGTTCCTTGTCCAGGGCCTGGCCGTCAGCGCGCTCAACCAGCGCCTGGCCGATCGCGCGCAGCGGCCGGGTAGCCCGCTGCTGGGTGCCACGGCCGGCGTGCAGGCATCCGTCTACGGCGTGGCCGGCCTGGCCCAGCTGGCGGTGCGGGCGCAGCCGGGGCGCTGGCCCGAAGCGCTGGATGCAGTGGTGGTCGAGTTGCGGCAGGTGCTGGTCGATGGCGTGACCCAGGACGACCTGCTGCGCCTGTTGCCGGGCGTGCGCAGCCAGATGCAGGCCCGCCTCGCCCAGGAGCCTACGCGACCGCATGCGGCGATTGCGGACCGCCTGATCAACGCGGTCCACCCGCACGCGCCCTACATGAGCGCGCAGCAGGCGCTGATCGAGACGGAGCCGCTGCTGGCCGCGCTGCAGCCCGAGGAACTGACCGCTGCGCTTCGCCGCAGCTTCGGCGGCACCCAGCCGCTGCTGTTCCGCAGCGACAAGTCCGGCGCCTTCGGCGTGGAGAAGGTGACGCAGGAGCTGGTGCATGCGATGACGCGGACGCTCTCCGAGCGGGTGGCCGTTGTCGCCACCGACTGGCCGTACACGAACTTCGGCCCGCCCAGCGCCGTCGTGAGCCGCACGCAGGATGCCGAACTGGGCACGACGAATGTCCAGTTCGCCAACGGCACGCGGCTGGTCGTCAAGCCCACCTCGTTGCAGAAGGACCTGGTGAACGTGCGGGTGCAACTGGGACAGGGGCGCGCTGGCATTGCAGCCAAGGATTGGCATGCCATCTGGGCCCTGGGGACCGCCGTGACCCTGGGCGGCACCGGGCAGCGGTCGGCCGCCGAGATCCAGCAGTGGCGTCAGCGCAGTGGCAAGCGCCTTGTCGTTGGCTTCGGTGTGGGCCAGCAGGCGTTCACGCTGTCCGGCACGACGCGGCCCGCCGATCTGCTGGAGCAGTTGCAGCTGCTGGCGGCTCATGCCCGCGACCCCGGCTTCCGCCCCGAGTTCGGCGAGAAGCTCGCCGCGCTGGGCGGCTCGCAGGTGGCGTCGCTGGAGAATCAGCCCGCTGCCGTCCATGCGCGCGAGGTCTCACGCGTCATGACCCGTGGCGATGCACGCCTGGGGTTGCCGCCCAGCGCGGCCGACGTGCGGGCCACACGGGCCGACGAACTGCCCGCCCTGCTGAAGCCGGCCCTGGCCGGCGCGCCTGACATCGTCATCGTGGGTGACGTGACGGTCGAGGCCGCCATCGCCGCGGTGCAGGCGACCTTCGGCTCGGGTGACGAGCGGCCGAGACCGCCGCGAGTTGCGCTGCAGGTCGAGCCCGTGGCGGGCGGCGGTGCACCCTATGTGGTCTACCACCGCGGCCGGGCGGATCAGGCGCTGCTGGGCTGGTACTGGTCCATGCCCGACCACTGGGCGGATCCGGCGCTGTCGTACACCGGTCGTTTGGCCGGCGCGGTCCTGCGGTCCCGCTTGATTGACACCGTGCGGGTGAAGCTGGGCATCACCTACTCGCCGCAGGCCGGGGCTGGCGCATCACTGGACACGCCGGGCTCGGGGCGCATGTCCGTGACCATCGAAACGCCGCCGGAGAAGTTCGAGGCCGTCCGCGAGCTGCTGCGTGCGCAACTGCGCGACCTGGCCGAGCGGCCCATCAGCGCCGACGAACTGCAACGCGCCCTGCAGCCCCGGCTGGAGAGCGCGCAGAAGGAACCCGAGAATCCGCTTTACTGGGTCAGCTGGCTGACGCGCATCCAGGCAGATCCGCGCATGAAGGCCGAGATGCAGGCCGAACTCGCCGGTATGCAGGCAGTGACGGCCGAGGCCGTGCAGGCCTATTTCCGCGACCACATCCTGCCGCGCCCGCCCATCGAGGTGGTGGCGCGGGCCGCCGAGGCGGGCGGCCAGGCGGCAGCGGCGGCGAAGTGATGGCTCTTAGGCGCCCGGCGCCTCGACCGTTTCGCCCAGGGCGCCGCGCAGCGCCATCGCGGCATGCGGCGCGCGCTCCTTGGCGCCGCTGATGAAGTAGACGAAAACGTCGCGCGCTGCTGCGGCTTCCGTCCCCGCCGGCTCGATGCGCGGCAGGCCGTCGGGCTCGCCGCCTTCGGCCCAGCGCCGTGCCGATGCGGCCAGCGCCGGGAACACCTCGGGCTTGCAGCCCAGCGGCTCGTCCGGGTGCGTTCGCATGATGCGCGCGTAGACGAAGTCGCCCGTGGTCTCGGCGATGGGCGGATAGTCGTCGGACTCGGTGAACACCGTCGCGGCCTTGAACTTGCGCGCCAGCGCCAGGTAGTCGGGCGACTGGAAGCTGGCATGCCGGACGTCCAGCGCATGGCGCAGCGGCAGGCCGTCGACGCTGGCCGGCAGCAGCTCCAGGAAGGCCGTCAGGTCGGCGGCGTCGAACTTGTGCGTCGGCGCCAGCTGCCAGACGATGGGGCCCAGCTTGTCGCCCAGCTCGGCGATGCCGGACTCGATGAAGCGCTTGATGGAATCGGCGCCATCGGCCAGCACGCGGCGCTGCGTCGCGAAGCGGATGGCCTTCAGCGAGAACATGAAGCCGTCGGGCGTCTCCTTGCGCCACTTGGCGAAGGTGGCGGGCTTCTGCGCGCCGTAGTAGGTGCTGTTGATCTCGATGGCCGTCAGCCGCCGGCTCGCATATTCCAGCTCGCGCGCCTGCGGCCAGCCCTTGGGGTAGAAGTTGTCGCGCCAGGGCTCGAAGTTCCAGCCGCCGATGCCGACCCTGATCTTGCCTTCGCTCACGCTGCCTCCTGGGCTGATGACGGTCGGAAAACTCTAGCGCGGTTCGGGCATGAGCCGTGCAGCCAGAAAGGGCTCCAGCATCTCCAGCATCTCCCAGGCGTTGGCCGTCAGGCTGTAGCCGTGGCCCTCGCCGTACTTGGCCATCCACAGCGGCGGGTTGCCGGCCTTCTCCAGCGCGCTGCGCATCAGTTCGGCCTGCTCCAGCGGCGTGCGCCCGTCATCAACGCCGGCGTAGATCATCACCTTGGCCTTGATGCGCGATGCGAGCAAGCGGGGTGACACGGCGTCGAGCGCGCCGCGCTGCGTGACCGGGTTGCCGATCATGTCGAAGGCGAAGGGGCGGGCATCCTTGTTGCGCGAGATGTCGCTCCAGTCTGAGCTGAGCAGCCGCGCGAGGTCGCTGATGGGAAAGCCCGCGACGGCGCAGCGCCAGCGGTCGGGCGTGCGGGCCACGCCGATCAGCGCCGCATAGCCGCCGTAGCTGGCGCCCATGATGCACAGGCGCTGCGGGTCGGCGTCGCCGCGCTGCACGAGGGTATCGATCGCGTCGTCGATGTCATCCTGCATGGCCAGGCCGTACTGGCCCCGCGCCGACAGCGTGATGTGCTTGCCCAGGCCGGTGCTGCCGCGGAAGCTCGGCAGCAGCACGAGGTAGCCGCGCGAGGCCAGCCAGCGCGCCGTCGCCATGTCGCCGTAGGTATCGCCCCAGACGGCACCGCGGCTCCACGGCCCGCCGTGCACCAGCACGACGGTGGGCAGGGCTGCACGCGCTACTGCCAGCGGCGGCCGCAGCAACTGGGCCGGCAGCGCCAGCCCCTCGCGGTTGCGCAGCCTCAGGCTCTCGGTGGCCGGCACGCGGCGTGGGTCCATCCGGCCCTGCACGTCCAGCACCGGCGTCAGCTGGCCGCTGGCGGTGTCCAGCACATGCCAGCGCTCGCGCTCGGTGTCGGAATGCGAGCTGACGAAGACGGTGGCCGAGGCCGAGAACTGCAGCGTGTTGATGCGGCCGGGCAGGGCCTGGTCGACCATGGCCTGCACGGCCTGGCGGCGGGCGTCCATCCACGCGAACTGCGGCCGCGCGGCATCGATGCGCACGCCCACCAGCTCGCCGCTGGCCTCGTCGCGCAGCAGTGCGCCGGCTTCCTCACCCAGCGCGTCGGCGGCGACGTCGTACTGCGGGTGCTCGACGAGCGTGTCGCCCCAGCGGCCGGTGGCCGGGTCGTACTCGCGCAGCCGCGTCGTGTCGCGGCCCTCGTTGGTGGCCACGAGCAGCTTGCCGTCGGCCTCCACGCTGACCGGGCGGCGGATGTCGTCGCGGCCCATGCGGTAGCGCCACAGCTCGCGCCAGCTGCCTTCGGCCTCGCGGTAATGCACGACCTGCTCGGTGGACTCCGCCACGCTGCTGATGGCCACGCGCGGCTGCTGCTTCGCGTCCAGCACCCAGTCGCGCGTGCGCTCCGGCCGGCCGCGCGTCAGCCGCTCGCGCTTGCCGGTCCAGGCACTGATGCGGTAGAGGTCGACGCTGTACTTGTCGACGTCGTCGCTGGCGGCGATGAACTCGTCGCCGTTGCCGGGCAGCGTCTGCAGCGGCCACATCTGCGTGTAGCGGCGCTGGCCGTTCGCGAGCCAGTCGTTCAGCGTGTCGTAGATCTTGCGCTGCCTGCTGCCATCGCGCGTGGTGACGAACAGGCCGCCCTGGCGCATCTGCGTCTTGCGGCTCTGGCCGTGCTGGGCCAGCGTGTAGACGAGGTGGTCGTTGCCCAGCCAGACGGGCGAGGCGACGTCGGCGTCGGCATAGCCGATGCGCGACTCGAACCGGCCCTGGACGAGGTCGAACACGGCCAGCCGCATGCGCTCGTCGATCTTGGCCAGCATGGCCAGGTGGCGGCCGTCGGGCGACAGGCGCGGCGAGATGAAGGCCGGGTTGGAGAAGGCCTCGCTGGCGGTCAGCGGCTGCGCAGGCGTGTGCAGCGGCGCGCAGGCCAGCAGCAGCGCGGCGGCGAAATGCAGGAAGTTCAGGCGCATGGAACGGGGCAGGGCGACAAAAAAGCCAGCACGCGCTCGGGGCGGGTGCTGGCTCGGGGCTTGCGGGCCGGAGTCTACATGCCGGCGTAGTTAGGCTCGCCACCGCCCTCGGGCGTGACACAGAGGATGTTCTGCGTCGCGTCCTTGATGTCGCAGGTCTTGCAAGTGCACGCAGTTCTGCGCGTTGATCTGCATGCGCTGGCTGCCGTCGTCATTGGGCACGAACTCGTAGACACCTGCCGGGCAGTAGCGGCTCTCGGGGCCGGCGTACTTCGCCAGGTTGACCTGCACCGGCACCGCGTCGCTCTTCAGCGTCAGGTGGGCGGGCTGGTTTTCCTCTTCGCTCACGCTGCTCTCCGGTCTGATGACTGTATGCAAACCAGTCTATCGGGGCGTCCCGGCTGACGCCACGGCATTCTCTAGGGCGCCGGCGCAACGCTCACACCGAGTTCCGTCTGAACGACCGGCTTCATCGTGCCGTCCGCGTTGTATTGCAGATGCTCGACGGTCACCGCGCGGCGGCCGATGGCGCCCTTCTGGTCACCGATGGTCAGCGTGGCGTTGTGGAGGAACAGATACCAGTTGCCCTTGAACTGGGCGATGCCCGGGTGGATGGTGAAGCTGTTCGCGGCCGCTCCCGTCAATTGGCCGCGGTAGGTCCAGGGCCCGGTGATGCGCGGCGCCGTCGCGTAAGAGATGTGCTCGCTGCTTTGCGTCTTGCGGTCCCATGACGCGTAGGTCAGGTAGTACAGGTCGCCCCGCTTGTGCAGCCACGGGCCTTCCTCGAAATGCTCCGGCGTGATCTCGATGATCGGCCCGTCGATCTCGGTCATGTTGGGCTTGAGCTTGGCGATGTAGCACTGCGCGTTGCCCCAGGCCAGCCAGCTCGTGCCGTCGTCGTCGGTGAACACGGTGGGATCGATGTCTTCCCAGTTGTGCTTGCCCTTGGGCGTCATCTCGTTGGTGATCAGCGCGGACCCGCGCGCATCGACGAAGGGGCCGGTCGGCTTGTCGGACACCGCCACGCCGATGGCCTTGCCGGGGTGGGCGCCGTCGTGCTCGACGGCGGCGTAGAAGTAGAACTTGCCGTTCTTCTCGATGGTCTGGGCGGCCCACGCGTCCGCCTGCGCCCACTTGAAGTCCTTGACGTTCATGATCGGCGGATGCGCCGTCCACGTCTTCATGTCCTTGGTCGAATAGACGAGCCACTCGCGCATGTCGAACATCTGCTCGCGCGGCGCCTGGTCGTGCCCGACATACAGATACAGCGTGTCGCCGACCACCAGCGGGGCAGGGTCGGCAGTGAACTTGTCGCGGATGATGGGGTTGGTGCCGGCGGCATGGTCGAGCTTGACCTGTGCGGTGGCCGGAGCGGCCACCGCGGCGACACATAGCGCCAGGCAGGCCAGACTGTTCTTCGGAAAGTTCATCATTCAGACGTCCTAGTCGGCCGGTGGCCGGATCGTCGAAGCGCGTTCACGCGCGTAGCCACGGCACCGCCGTCAGCGGCTGAAGGTCCAGTAGTCGAAGTTGAACAGCGGCGTCTCGCCGTTGCCGCGGAAGACCAGATACAGGTCGTGCGTTCCCGTCGCCCCGGACACCGGCACGCTCTGCAACTGCCATTCGTCCAGCCCGCCTGTCTTGCCCACCGCGAGGGTGCCCAGATGGAGACCGTCGAGGCTGTCCAGGCGCAGTTCGATGGAGCCGGCGCCGGCCTGGCTGGCCACATTCGCGATGAAGCGCTTGGCGCCACCGCGGCCGAAGTCGACGCGGTTGACCTTGATGTAGTCCAGGTCGGCGATGCGGGTGACGTGCATGCCGACCTTGTCGCTGCGCGCCGTCTTCACGCCGGGCACCCACCGGAAGGGGCGGTCGCGGTCGCGCTTGATGCGGCTCGTCCACGCGATGGTCTCGGCCTCGACGCGCGCATAAGGGTCCAGCGGCTTCAGCGGTTCGACGCCTTTCTCGTCCCACCACGGCAGCATCTTGATCGTGCCGTCGGCCTCGTACTCCATCTTCGTCACCGTCACGGAACGGCGCTCGCGGTGCAGGGGCGTGTCGGCGAAGTTCAGCTCGTAGTTGAAGCCGAAGACGTAGGTGTTGCCCATGAAGTCGATGATGCCCGGGTGGTTGCCCGTCGCATTGACGTTGTGGTCCATGATGTGGCCCTTGTGGGTCCACGGCCCGGTGGGCTTGTCGCTCATCGCGTAGCCGATGCCTTCCGGGCAGCAGGTGGACGCGAAGGCCATGTAGTACTTGCCCTGGCGCTTGTAGAGCCAGGGGCCTTCCTGGAAGTCCTTCGGCGACTCGGCGATCTGCGTGATCGGCCCGGAGTAGGAAACCATGTCCTCGTTCAGCTTGACGTACCAGAGCTTGGTGTTGCCCCAGTACATATAGGCTTGGCCGTCGTCGTCGACGAACACGGTCGGGTCGAAGAAGGCCTCGCCGGGGCCGACCAGGGGCTTGCCGAGCGCATCCTTGAACGGCCCCTCCGGCCGGTCCGCCACCGCCACCGCGATGACGTGCTTCGGGTTGCCGGGCACGGTGATCGGCACGTAGAGATAGAACTTGCCGTTGCGTGCCACGACCTGCGGCGCCCAGGCGTCGTTGTGCTGGTTCGCCCACGGGAAGGTGGCCAGCGAGGCGACCACGCCCTTGTCGGTCCAGTTGGACAGGTCGGTCGACGTGTAGAGCCGCCAGTCGCGCATCTTGAACCACCCCGGCGCGTCGTCCTCGTCGTGGCTGGTGTAGAGATAGACGACGCCGTTGTGCACCAGGGGCGCCGGGTCCGCCGTGAAGTTCGTCTGGATGATCGGGTTCTCGGCGCGCACCGTGGGAGCGGCGGTGCCGAGGAAGGCGCACGTCGCCAGCAGCAGGCAGCGGGCCGCCAGGCGAACCTGGTCTTTGACTGAGGATGGCATGGGAGCGGGAGCCTTAGGGCTGATGAATCGTCCGTCGATGAAGTCTCATGGCAGCCGGCGAACCGACGATGCGCAGCGCCTCGAAAATTTTTTGGGCCGCGAAGCTTACGGTTGGGCGCCGCGGACGACCGATGAAAAAAATCGCGGGTGTGATGTCGTTTTGAGTCGAGCTGGAAAATGCCGGGCCGCAATAAAGAAGCCGGCGCGGGGCCGGCTTCGAGTTGGGGCGGGGTGTCTTACATGCCGGCGTAGTTAGGCCCGCCGCCGCCCTCGGGCGTGACCCAGACGATGTTCTGCGTCGGGTCCTTGATGTCGCAGGTCTTGCAGTGCACGCAGTTCTGCGCGTTGATTTGCAGGCGCTGGCCGCTGCCCGCCTCGTTCGGCACGAATTCGTAGACGCCCGCCGGGCAGTAGCGGCTCTCGGGGCCGGCGTACTTCGCCAGGTTGACCTGCACCGGCACCGCGTCGCTCTTCAGCGTCAGGTGGGCGGGCTGGTTCTCCTCGTGGTTGGTGTTGGAGATGAACACCGAGGAGAGCCGGTCGAAGCTCAGCTTGCCGTCCGGCTTGGGATAAGCGATGGGCGTGCACTCGGCCGCGGGTCGCAGCGACTCGTGGTCGGCCTTGTGGTTGTGCAGCGTCCACGGCGGGCTGCCCACGCCCAGCTTGGGCAGCAACCACTGCTCGATGCCGGTCATCAGCTTGCCGACCGTCTGGCCCTTCTTGAACCACAGCTTGAAGTTGCGGCTCTGCTGCAGCTCCTCGTTCAGCCAGCTCTTCTCGAAGGCCTCGGGGTAGGCCGTGAGTTCGTCCTGCGCGCGGCCGGCGTCGAGCGCCGGGGCCAAGGCTTCCGCGGCCAGCATGCCGCTCTTGATGGCTGCGTGGCTGCCCTTGATGCGGGCAGCGTTCAGGTAGCCGGCGTCGCAGCCGACCAGGCAGCCGCCGGGAAACACCGTCTTCGGCAGTGCCTGCGGCGTGCCGTTGTTGATGGCGCGGGCGCCGTAGCCGATGCGCTTGCCGCCTTCGATGTGGGCGCGGATGGCCGGGTGGGTCTTCCAGCGCTGCATCTCCTCGAAGGGGCTCAGGTAGGGGTTGTCGTAGTCCAGGCCGATGACGAAGCCCAGCGTCACCTTGTTGCCATCCAGGTGATAGAGGAAGCCGCCGCCGAAGGTGTCGCCCTCCATCGGCCAGCCGGCCGTGTGCACGACCTTGCCGGGCTGGGCCTTGGTCGAAGGGATCTCCCACAGCTCCTTGATGCCGATGGCGAAGGTCTGCTTGTCGCGGCCTTCGGTCAGCTTGAACTTCTCCAGCAGCTGCCGGCCGAGGTGGCCGCGCGCGCCTTCGGCGAACACGGTGTACTTGCCAAGCAGCTCCATGCCTAGCTGGAAGTGGTCGGTCGGCTCGCCGTCCTTGCCCACGCCCATGTTGCCGGTGGCCACGCCGCGCACGCGGCCCTGCTCGTCGTAGAGCACCTCGGCGGCGGCGAAGCCCGGGAAGATCTCGACGCCCAGCGCCTCGGCCTGTTGCGCCAGCCACTTGACGACGTCGCTCAGGCTGATGACGTAGCAGCCATCGTTGTGGAAGTTGCGCGGCACCAGCGCGTCGGGCGTGCGCGTGCTGCCGGTCTCGCTCAGCAGCAACACGTCGTCGCCGGTCACGGCCTGGTTCAGCGGCGCGCCCAACTCCTTCCAGTTGGGGAACAGCTCGGTGATGGCGCGCGGGTCCATCACCGCGCCGGACAGGATGTGGGCGCCGGGCTCCGAGCCCTTCTCGAGCACGACGACGTTGGCATCGGGCTTGAGCTGCTTGAGCCGGATCGCCGTGGCCAGGCCCGCCGGGCCGCCGCCGACGATGACCACGTCGTACTCCATGGACTCGCGGGGGCCGAACTGGGCCAGGATTTCTTCTGAGGTCATGCGGGTCTTTCGGGACTTTGAATTGGGCGCGATTCTAAGGATGCGGATTGCAAAATAGAACGACCGTGCTTTTCTAGTGTTTCGTCTCTAGGCCGTAGGATCGGGCGAAGCATCACGAAGAGGCAGTCCCCCCATGAGTTACTCCATCAACCTCGAAGGCCGCGTGGCCCTCATCACCGGTGCGTCCAGCGGCCTGGGCGCGCAGTTCGCGCGCACGCTGTCGCAGGCCGGCGCCTGCGTCGTGCTGGCTGGCCGCCGCATCGAGCGGCTGAAGGACCTGCGCGCCGAGATCGAAGGCAGTGGCGGCGATGCCCATGTCGTCAGCCTGGACGTCACCGACGTGGCGAGCATCAAGGCCGCCGTGGCCCATGCCGAGACCGAGGTCGGCACGCTGGACATCCTCATCAACAACTCCGGCGTCAGCACGACGCAGCGCCTCACGGACGTCACCGAGAACGACTACGACTACGTGATGGACACCAACACGCGCGGCGCCTTCTTCGTCGCGCAGGAGGTGGGCAAGCGCATGCTGGCCCGCGCGCGCGGCGCGGCGCCGGGCACCTTCATCGGCGGGCGCATCGTCAACGTGGCGTCCATGGCCGGCCTGCGCGTGCTGAGCCAGATCGGCGTCTACGCGATGAGCAAGGCCGCCGTCATCCACATGACGCGCGCGATGGCGCTGGAGTGGGGCAAGTACGGCATCAACGTGAACGCGATCTGCCCCGGCTACATCGACACCGAGATCAACCACCACCACTGGAGCACCGAGCAGGGCAGGAAGCTCGTCGAGCTGCTGCCGAGGAAGCGCGTGGGCCAGCCGAAGGATCTGGACACGGCGCTGCTGATGCTGTGCGCCAACGAGAGCCATTTCATCAATGGCGCCGTCATCCAGGCCGACGATGGATTTGGTGTCTAGAACATGAAGCCCCTCGCCCGGCCCGGCCGCGCTGAACGCGGGCCAGCCCAGTCGGTCCCCCGTGGGGACGGCGATTGCATGGGCATTGAGCCCATGCAACATCGCCAACACGGGCCGGCTCGGGAGCGGCCCAGCGCTCGGCCCGAAATACGAGAAACATGAACAGAAGAGATTTGACCCCGCTGGAAGCCCGCGTCCTCGCCGTCCTCGTCGAGAAGGAGGCCACCGTGCCGGACAGCTATCCGCTGTCGGCCAATGCGCTGACCGCGGGCTGCAACCAGAAGACGGCGCGCGACCCGGTCATGGACGTCAGCGAAGCCGAGGTGCTGGCCACCGTGGAAGAGCTGAAGGCGCTGCACCTCGTCAACACGGTCAGCGGCAGCCGCGTCGTGCGCTACGAGCACAACTTCGCCCGCGGTCTTGGCGTGCCGGGCGCGGCGATGGCGCTGCTGACGCAGCTGATGTTGCGCGGCCCGCAGACGGCGGCCGAGCTGCGCCAGAACACCGAGCGGCTGCACCGCTTTGCGGACGTGTCGTCGGTCGAGGGCTTCCTGGAGGAACTGGCCGAGCGCGAGGCGCCGTTCGCCATCAAGCTGCCGAAGGCGCCGGGCGCGCGCGAGGCGCGCTGGGCACATCTGCTGTGCGGGCCTGTGGCGTCGGTGGACCATGCCGTGGCGGCTGCCCAGCCGCGTGACGAGGAGGTGGCCCTGTTGCGTGCCGAGGTCGCCTCGCTGCGCCAGCTCGTCAACCGCATCGCGGCCGAGCTGGGCATCACGCCTTGATCACTTGAACGAATACTTCGCGCTCACGTAGGCGAAGCGCCCGCGCGTGTCCGTGTAGCTCGGGTCGTAGCCGCTCAGGAAGAACCAGGCCTGCTGCGAGAACGGCGGCGACTTGTCGAACATGTTCTGCACGCCGGCACGCAGGGTCAGCGCCTTCGTGGCCTCCCACGCGGCCGACAGGTTCCACAGTGAGTAGGCTGAAACCTTGCGGTCTGCCTTGCCGATGATGTGCTGGTCGTCGTAACCCTGCAGATAGCTGTTGGACAGCGTGGCCGAGAACGGCCCGGCTTCCCAGTCCACGCTGAGCGTGTGCCGCCAGCGCTGCACGACGCCGTCGTTGATGAAGCGGCCCAGGTTGCTGACGAAGGGATCGCCGTCGCCGGTCTGCTGCTTGGACTTCAGCGTCAGCGTGCCGTTCAAGCGCAGGCCGAACTCTCCCAGGCCCGTTTTCAGGCCGGTCAGCGAGACGCCCAGGTCCAGGCCCGAGATCTTCTGCTTGCCGCGGTTTTCCTTGATGAGGTCGATCCAGTCGATATCGCCGTCGTCGTCGCGGTGGACGGCACCCCCGTATTTGGCGAGGTTGTCCAGGATGACGTCCACGCCGAGCGTGCTGATGAGGTTGGTCTTCTCGATGTTCCAGTAATCGACATTGAGGCTGACTCCGCGCCGCGGCTCGAAGACCACGCCGGCGGAGAACTGGCGCGACTTCTCGGGCTTCAGCTTGGCGTTGCTGTAGTTCAGCGTCTTCCAGGTGTCCGAGCAGTCCGTCGGCGTGTTCTCCGGGTCCGCGGCCAGGCAGACGGGGTCGACCAGCGTGGCCGCCGTGCCTTCGGTGACGGGGCGGTACAGATCGGACATGCTCGGCGCGCGGAAGCCCTTGCCGACCGAGGCGCGCAGCAGCAGTTCCCGGGTCGGCACATACCTGATCCCCAGCTTGGGGCTGAGGGCGCCGCCGCTGACCTGGTAGCGCTCGTAGCGCAGCGCGGCCTGCAGCTCCAGCGCCTTCGTGACGGGGGCGCTGAGCTCGCCGAACGCGGCCGCCACTCGGCGCGACTTGCCGAAGTCGGAGTCCGGCCCCTGCGACGTCTCGCCGAGGATGAGGTCCTGCTTGAGGGCGTCGGACTGGTGGTAGTTCTGCTTCTCGCGGCGCAGCTCGCCCCCGAAGGCCAGCGCCAATTCGCCGCCCGCCAGCTTTGCCAGGCCCCTGGACATCTTGAAGTCCAGGCTGTCCATCGTGCCGGTGGCGTGGCGCACCTCGCCGCGGATCTGGGCCTTCTCGTACAGCGCCAGCCCCGCTGCGCCCGACGGCCCGAAGGCGTTCAGCGTGCCGGCGGCGAAGCCGTCCATGATCATCTGCTCGTTCAGATAGCCCTGGGAATCTCGGTCGGCGACCTTGCTGGTGCTGTGGTTCAGCGCCCATTCATAGTCCCAGCCGGCCAGCAAGCCGTTGGTGCCGAGCACGTAGCGATTCGTCGTGGAGACCACCTCGCTGGTGCGCAGGCCCGCCTCGGTCAGCCGGGTGCGCACGACGAGGATGCGGCGCTCGTCCCCCGCAGGGAAGGCGGCGATGCTGCTGTTCTTCAGCGCATCGATGCGGGAGACGTCGATCTCGGCATCCACCCGGTTGGGCGTGCCGGTGTAGAAGGTGCGTGCGCGGGCCAGCGAGGCCTCGGCGAAGAGCTGGTGGCCGCCGCCCAGGTTGAACACGCCGCGGGTGAACAGGCTGGTTTTCCTGGACTTCGGGTACAGCTCGATGTCGCGCATGTAGTCGAAGGTGCAGCCGTCCACGCCGCCGATGCCGTCGGGCAGGTAGAGGCTGCCATTTGCCGGGTTGCAGCCCGTCGCAGCGGACGGGTTGATGCGGTAGGTGCTGATCACGTCCTTGCCGTTGGCCTTGTAGCCATCGGCGATCAGTGCGTCGCGCTGGTCGGAATCCGGCAGGTTCTGGTCCAGCAGGATGTTGCCGGGAAAGCTGGCGCTGGACAGCAGGTCGGGCAGGCGGCCGGGGATGTCCAGCTCCTTGATGAACTTGCGGTTGCTGGCATTCAGGCTGCTGGTCTTCTGCACGTCCAGCACGGCCATCAGGTTGAAGCCGTCCCGCGCGAAGTTGCCGAAGCCGCCGGCCAGCGTCGCCGAGCGCTTGTTGCCGCCGCCCTCGGTCGTGTTGCCGACCAGGGCGCTGATCTCGGCGCCCGTGAAGTCCTTGCGCGTGATGAAGTTGATGACGCCGCCGATGGCGTCCGAACCGTACAGCGACGAGGCGCCGTCCAGCAGCACCTCCACGCGCTGGATGGCGGCGGCCGGGATGCTGTTCAGGTCCACGCCGGCCGCATCGCCGGGCGACGCGAAGTTGGCCATGCGGCGCCCGTTCAGCAGCACCAGCGTGGACGACACGCCCAGCCCGCGCAGGTTGGCGGCGTTCAGGCCCATCTGGTCGCGAAAGCCGCCATAGCCGATGCTGCCGCCGTCGGTCAGGTTGTTGGCGCTGGCGCTCAGCCGGGCCAGCAGCTCGGCGGCCGTCGTCACGCCGGCCTTGTCGATTTCGCCGCGGGTGATGACCTGGACCGGCAGCGCCGTCTCACCCTCGATGCGCTTGATGGCCGAGCCGGTCACCTCGACGCGCTCGAGCTTGTCCTGCGCCTGCGCGGCCAGGGACAGGGCCAGCAGCGCGGCGGCCGTGGCAATGCGGGAAGGGCAGGGGCTGGTCATGGCGGACTCCGCTGGGCTGGGTGGTTTGGCGCGAGTCTAGGCATCGGCGCGCCGCGTGCCGGTCTCCGGGGGTGAGAATCGTCTCGCGCGCGCCACGCCGCGTATCGTTCGGATTAGGGGCAGGGCGTCATGGGGCGTCTGTCATCATCAAGCGATGGAACAAGAAGGATCTCGGGCATGAGGGCATGGATCTGCGCCGGTCTGGCGGCGATGGCATTGGCGATGGACGTGCAGGCGGCGCCGCCCACAGCCGCCCCGGCGGCGAGCGCGGCACAGGGCTTCCGGCTGTTCCGGCCGGCCGCGCCGGCCTCGGCACCGCGGACCAATGCCGCCAAGCCTGCGCCCGCGCCGGCAGCGCCGGTGGTCGCGGCGCCCGCCCCGGTCGTGGACGCCGAACCGGCCATCCGCGGCTATGCCATCCCCATCGGCGGCGCGCTGAAGGCCGACAACGACGAGGTCTGGCAGCGCATCGTGCAGCTGGCCGGCGGCAAGGGCGCGCGCTTCGTCGTCTTCGGCACCGCGAGCGAAGACCCCGAGGCCAGCGCCAAGCAGGTCGTCGACCTGCTGCAACGCCGCGGCGCCGTCGCCGAGGCCCTGCCCGTGGCGCCCAAGTTCCTGTGGGTGGACCTGAGCAAGGTCGTGCGCGACCCGGCCCTGATCGCCAAGGTCAAGGCCGCCAAGGGCGTGTTCTTCACCGGCGGCGTGCAGGAGCGCATCGTCGACGTGCTGCAGCCCGGCGGCCAGAGCACGCCCATGCTGGAAGCCATCTGGGACGTCTACCGCAAGGGCGGCGTCATCGCCGGCACGTCGGCCGGCGCGGCCATCATGAGCACCATCATGTTCCGCGACGCGCCCAGCGTCGTGAACGTGCTCAAGGGCCGTTTCGCCGATGGCAAGCAGGTGGACCGCGGCCTGGGCTTCGTCGGCCCCCACCTGTTCGTCGACCAGCACTTCCTGAAGCGCGGCCGCTTCGGCCGCATGATCCCGCTGATGATGGCCAAGGGCTACAAGATCGGCCTGGGCGTGGACGAGAACACCGCCGCCATCATCCGCGGCGACGAGATCGAGGTCATCGGCGACCGCGGCTGCATGATCGTCGACCTGACCGAGGCGACCAGCGATTCCTCGCTCGGCGCCTTCAACGTGCAGGGCGCGCGGCTGTCCTACCTGGAGCACGGCGACCGCTACCACGTGCGCGCGCGCTCGACGACGCCGTCCGCGCCCAAGCTGCGCGGCGAGGTGCACGACGCCGAGTCGCCCAACTTCCGGCCCTACTACACCGACGACGTCTTCCACCTCGACATGCTGGGCGATTCGACCATTTCCGGTGCGATGAGCCGCCTCATCGACAGCGTGAAGAAGGAGGTCAAAGGCCTGGCCTTCGACGTGCTGCCGCGCGCCAACGACCCGCTGGCCGAACTGGGCTTCCTGTTCCGCCTCTACAAGGGCTCCGACTCCATGGGCTGGAGCACCGAGGAGTTCGGCGGCGAGCAGTTCACGGTGGCCAACCTCTACCTGGACATCACGCCGGTGCGCCTGCCCATGCCGCTGTACGGTGGCTGGGCCGGGCCGGCCAAGGCGCCGCCGCCGTTGCCGCTGCCAGCCACCGCGCCGCCGCCTGCTTCGGCGCCGTCGGGCCAGTAGGCCCTTGTCACAAGCGTTTCCTTTCCTCGGGCCCGACCCGCTGTCCGGGCCGGCCCCGGGCTGCGATCATTACGAATTCGTGAACCCCGCCCGCCGCGGCCCCGCGCCCAATTGCAGACCTCTCCCCAAGCCGGCACCGTCATCGTCATCGGCGGTGCGCTGAAAGCCGACAGCGATGCCGTCTGGCAGCGCCTTGTCGACGAGGCCGGCGGCCCGGGTGCGCGCATCGCCGTGTTCCCCACGGCCGCCTATGAGCCCGAGCGCATCGCCGGCCAGATCGTCGCTTCGCTGGCGCGCTGTGGTGCCGTCGCCGAGGTCGTTCCCATCGCGCCCCACCTGGAGGGGGTCGACCTGCAGGCCCGGCTGAACGATCCGTCCCTGATTGCGCGCGTGGCGGCCTGCCGCGCCGTGTTCTTCTCCGGCGGCGCGCAGGAATACATCGTCGACACGCTGCTGCCCGGCGGCCGTCCGACGGCCATGCTGGATGCGATCCGCTCGGTCTTCGAGGCCGGCGGCGTCATTGCCGGCACCAGCGCCGGCGCGGCCGTCATGAGCCACGTGATGTTCCGTGACGCCATGGACAACCTCGCCATCCTGAAGGGCCTGTGGCGCCCGGGTCGCGAGCATGACCGCGGTCTGGGCTTCGTGCGCGACGACCTGCTCATCGACCAGCATTTCCTGAAGCGCGGCCGCATCGGCCGCATGCTGCCGGCGCTGCAGCGCTCCGGCTGCCGGCTCGGCCTGGGCGTGGACGAGAACGCCGCGGTCGTCATCCAGGGCGCGCGGCTGGAGGTCATCGGCGGCGCCGGCGCGCTGCTGGTGGATGTCGGCAACGCCACGCAAGACCCCGCGCTGCCGGCCTTCAACCTGCGCGGCGCGCGCCTGTCCTACCTCGAACCGGGCGACCGCCATGACCTCGACAGCGGCGTGACGACGCCGGCCGCGGGCAAGCGTGCCGACCCGCCCGCGCCCAGCCCGTGGCCCGCCGCCGAGGCCGGCCGCCATTTCCTCGACATCCTCGGCGAGGGCTGCGTGCTGGCCGCGCTGAGGCAGTTGCTCGAAGCGCCCGAGGCGGAGGTGTTCGGCCTGGCCTGGCGCGCCGGCCCGACGCCGCGCGAGCCCCGGCCCGATGTCGGCTTCGAATTCCACTTCCATCGCGGCCCGGGCTTCGTCGGCTGGCGCGACCCGGTCAGCGACGCGCTCACGCTGCTGGATGCCCGGCTGGACGTGATCCCGGTGCGTGTCGCCATCCCGCTGTACACGCCGCTGCTGGCCGAGTGACAACCCAAGGAGAGAGCCATGACGACGATCAGCGGTGAATTCAACGTGGGCATGACGGGCCGCGATGCTGAAGCCGGGAGCCCGGCCATCGGCCGCATGCTGCTCGACAAGCACTACCAGGGCGAGTTGCAGGCCCATGGCCTGGGCCAGATGCTGGCCACGCATGGCAGCGTCGCCGGCTCGGCCGCCTATGTGGCGCTGGAGACGGTGACCGGCACGCTGCAGGGCCGCGAGGGCAGCTTCGCCCTTGTGCACCGCGGGCTGATGGCGCGCGGCGCGCCGTCGCTGGAAATCGCCGTCGTGCCCGACTCAGGCACCGGCGCGCTGGCCGGGCTGGCGGGCCGCATGACAATACGCGTCGAGGGGCACCAGCATTTCTACGATTTCGAGTTCACACTACCCGATGCCTGATCAACAAGGAGACACCATGAAGAAGATCCTCCTCGGCCTGAGCGCCGCACTGCTGGCTGCGGCCGCCCACGCCACCGACGTCGGCGTGTCCGTGCAGATCGGCCAGCCCGGCTTCTACGGCCGCATCGACATCGGCAACACCGCGCCGCCGCCGGTCGTCGTGGCCCAGCCTGTCTGGGTGCAGCGCCAGCCCGTCAACGTCGCGCCGGTCTATATGCGCATTCCGCCCGGCCACCAGAAGAACTGGGCCAAGCACTGCGCGCGCTACAACGCCTGCGGCGTGCCGGTCTATTTCGTTCGCGAGGACTGGTACCAGGAACGCTATGAACGGCCGCAAGGCGGCAATGACCAGGGCCAGGACCGTGGCGGCAAGCATGGCAAGGGCCATGACAAGGGCAAGGGGCACGGCAAGGGCCACGACTGACGGGTCAATTCACGCCACGGCAATCGGCCGCGACAATCGCGGCCATGGCTGACATCGAGACCCGCCCCGAAGGCTTTCAACGCGTGAGCGCCGCCCTGGCCGCGCTCGCGCATCCCCATCCGCCGCTGTGGCTGGACGTCGCGGCCCGCACCGCGCAGGAGGCGGCCGACGCGCTGGGCGTCACGCTGGGCCAGATCGCCAAGTCCGTCGTCTTCCGCCTGAAGGCCGACGATTCCGCGGTGCTCGTCATCACCTCCGGCGACAGGCGTGTCGACGAGGCCAAGCTCAAGCCGCACACCGGTGCGCTGGGCCGTGCCGACGCCGACTTCGTCAAGGCCCGCACCGGCTTCTCCATCGGCGGCGTGTCGCCCGCGGGCTTTGCGCCGGCCGACGGCTTCGCGCCGCCGCGGCTCTTCATCGACCGCGAGCTGTTCCGCTTCGACATCATCTGGGCTGCGGCCGGGCATCCGAACGGCGTGTTCAAGCTGACGCCGGGTGATCTGGAGAGGTTCACCGGCGCGCCCGTCATCGACGTCGTTCAAGGATGAGCGCCGTCCCATCGCCTTGCGTCAACGTCTGCCAGATGGACGCCGCGACCGGCTGGTGCCGCGGCTGCGCGCGCCGGCTCGACGAGATCGCCGGCTGGGGCGCGGCGCCCGAGCTGCGCCAGCGCCAGATCCTTGAACAACTGCCGGCGCGCCGCGCCGAGTTGCAGCGCCTCGGCCTCTGGCTGGAGGCAAGGTCCAACGTACGGGACTGAATCCATGAAGCGGCTGACCTTCTACTTCGACCCCATCTCGCCCTACGCAGCGCTGGGTTTCGAGGCCCTGCCCGAGGCGCTGGCCGGGCACAGCGTGGAGGTCGTCTACCGGCCCATCCTGTTCGCGGCGCTGCTGCAGGCGCTGGGGCAGAAGGGCCCGGCCGAGATCGAGGTCAAGCGGCGCTGGACCTTCCGCCAGGTGGCCTGGCTGGCGCACCGCCAGGGCGTCGTGCTGGACCCGCCGGCGCAGCATCCGTTCAACCCGCTGCCGCTGCTGCGTCTGGGCTGGGCCTGCGCGGCGCCGGCCGGCGAGGCGGGCGACACGCCGGGCCGCTGGGTCGCCGAGCAGCTCTTCCACCATGTCTGGCGCGGCGCCGGCGCCGACGCCAACGACGCCACCCGCCTGGCCGCGCTGACGCAGCGCCTGGCGCCCGCGCAGGATCCGGCTGGGGAGGCCGTCAAGCAGAGGCTGCGCAGCGAGACCGAGGCCGCGCTGCACCTAGGCGTGTTCGGCGTGCCGACACTGGAACTGGAGGGCCGCCTCTTCTGGGGCCAGGATGCGCTGCCTATGGTGCGCGCGGCGCTGGACGACGACCCCTGGTTCCGCAGCGGCGTCTGGGAAGAAGCCGGCCGGCAGCGCCCCGGCATCGCCCGCAAACATTGACACGAATCGTCTCGGGACTTACCCGAGACTGCGTTCCATTCCCGCATTGAGAAACGCCGACTCCGGGTTCCTGCTGGTTTTGTCAGCCTCGATTCAGACTGGCGTCAGAACACGGTCAGAGGGGATGGGAATAGTCGCGCTGCTAGGCCATCCCGTCGGGGGGCGGTCCGACCAACACGGAGACTTTTGAATATGGCAACTGCAGCTGCATCCGCCGCGGCGCCGATGACCCGGGAGGAGAAGAAGGTCATCTTCGCCTCGTCACTGGGCACGGTGTTCGAGTGGTACGACTTCTATCTCTACGGCTCGCTCGCAGCCATCATCGCGAAGCAGTTCTTCGCGGGCCTGGAGCCCGGTGCGGCCTTCATCGCCTCCCTGATGGCCTTCGCCGCCGGCTTCATCGTGCGCCCCTTCGGCGCGCTGGTGTTCGGCCGCCTGGGCGACATGATCGGCCGCAAGTACACCTTCCTGGTCACCATCCTGATCATGGGCCTGTCGACCTTCATCGTCGGCGTGCTGCCCACCTACGCCACCATCGGCGCCGCAGCCCCGGTCATCCTGATCGGCCTGCGCCTGCTGCAGGGCCTGGCTCTCGGCGGTGAGTACGGCGGTGCCGCCACTTATGTGGCCGAGCACGCACCGCACGGCAAGCGCGGCGCCTACACGTCGTGGATCCAGACCACGGCGACGCTGGGCCTGTTCCTGTCGCTGATGGTCATTCTCGGCACGCGGACCGCGATGGGCGAGAAGGACTTCGCCGAATGGGGCTGGCGCGTGCCGTTCATCGTCTCCATCCTGCTGCTGGGCATCTCGGTGTGGATTCGTTTGAGCATGAACGAGTCGCCCGCCTTCCAGAAGATGAAGGCCGAGGGCAAGACGTCCAAGGCGCCGCTGTCCGAATCCTTCGGCCAGTGGAAGAACCTGAAGATCGTGCTGCTGGCCCTCTTCGGCCTGGTGGCCGGCCAGGGCGTGGTCTGGTACACGGGCCAGTTCTATGCGCTGTTCTTCCTGACGTCGGTGCTGAAGGTCGAAGCCGCCAGCGCCAACATCTGGATCGCCATCTCGCTGATCCTGGGCACGCCCTTCTTCGTCATCTTCGGCACGCTGTCGGACAAGATCGGCCGCAAGCCCATCATCATGGCCGGCCTGATCCTGGCCGCGGTGACCTACTTCCCGCTGTTCAAGGCCCTGACCGCCGCCGCCAACCCGGACCTCGCCAAGGCCCAGGAGACCTCCAAGGTCACGCTGGTCACCAACATGGCCAGCTGCTCCTTCCAGGGCAGCCCCATCGCGCGTGAGGTGGACTTCACCAGCGCCTGCGACATCGCCAAGCGTGCCCTGGCCGGTTCGTCGGCCAGCTCCGAGACCGTCGAGGCCGCCGCCGGCGCGCCGACCGTGGTCAAGGTGGGCGACAAGGAAATCACCGTCCCGACCGCCAGCAAGCTGACCGAGCACAAGTTCGACGAAGCCAGCACCAAGGCCATCGCGGCCTTCAAGAAGGAGCTGGGCGAGGCGATGAAGGCTGCCGGCTACCCGGCCAAGGCCGACATGGCCAAGGCCAATGTGCCGATGGTCATCGCCATCCTGTTCGTGCTGGTGTTGTACGTGACCATGGTCTACGGCCCGATCGCAGCCATGCTGGTCGAGCTCTTCCCGACCCGCATCCGCTACACCTCCATGAGCCTGCCTTACCACATCGGCAATGGCTGGTTCGGCGGCATGCTGCCCTCCATCACGTTCGCGATGGTGGCCCAGAACGGCAACATCTATCACGGCCTCTGGTACCCCATCGTCATCGCCGTGATCACCTTCGTCATCGGCGTGCTGTTCGTCCGCGAGACCAAGGACGTGGACATCTACGCTAAAGACTGAGCCCCTCGTCCGGTCACGCGCCGCTGAACGCGGGCGTGCCCAGCCGGTCCCCCGAGGGGACGACGATGCAAGCGGCTTCGAGCCGCTTGCACATCGCCAGGGCGGGCCGGCTTGGGAGCGGCCCGGCGCTCGGCCCGAAACACTCACCACCGAAAGGCCGGCTGCACAGCCGGCCTTTTCCATTTCTGCCGCCCCGGGAAGCCTCTGCTTGTCGATTGCAATGCGCCCTGCGACCATGGCCGTGATGAGCAGCAAACCGAAAGATTCAGCGGAGCCGAGTGCCGGCGAGCAGCGCCGCCTTCAGATGGCCGACATTGCCCGCCTGGCCGGCGTGTCGGTGTCCACCGTCTCGCGGGCGCTCAACGGCAGCGAGCTCGTCAACGCCGAGACGCGCCAGCGCGTCGCCGAGCTGGCCCGTTCGCTGAACTACTCCATCAACTTCGGTGCGCGCAACCTGCGCCTGCAGGAGAACAGGACGGTCGCCGTCGTCGTGCCCTACGACCCGAAATCGCGGCAACACATTTCCGACCCCTTCTTCCTGTCCATCGTCGGCTCCATCGCCGACGCGCTGACCGATCGCGGCTACGACATGCTGCTGTCGCGCGTGGATGCCGAGCACCTGGACCTGGCCTCGCACTGGTTCGACTCCGGCAAGGCCATCGGCCTCGTGCTGATCGGCCAGTGGCGCCACCACGACCAGCTCAACGAGATGGCGGCGCGCAAGCTGCCGCTGGTGGTCTGGGGCGGTGAGATGCCGCAGCAGCTCTATTGCAGCGTCGGCGGCGACAACGTGCTGGGAGGGGCGCTGGCCGCGCGCCATCTGCTGCAACTGGGGCGCCGCCGCATCGCCTTTGTGGGTGACAGCCAGCTGCCCGAGGTCTGGCTGCGCCGGCAGGGCTATGCACAGGCCCTGCGCGAAGCGGGGCTTGCGGTGGAGCCGTCGCTTGAACTGGCTGCGCCGTTCGAGCCCGGCGTCGCGGCCGGCGTGCTGCGCGACTTCTGCGCGACGCGGCGCGACTTCGATGCGGTGGTCTGCTGCAGCGACGTGCTCGCGCTGCTGACCATCCAGGCGCTGCGCGCCGCGGGCCGCAGCGTGCCGGAAGACGTGGCTGTCATCGGCTACGACGACATGCCGCTGGCCGCCTACTGCGACCCGCCGCTGACGACCGTGCACCAGCCGGTCGCCGAGGCGGGCGCCGAGCTGGTGGAGGCCCTGCTCGGGCAATTGCGCGGCGAGCGTGCCGGTCCGCGCACGATGCCGGTCTACCTGAAGCTGCGCGACAGCGCGCCCGACGCCGCACGCTGAACGCTGTGGCATGAGCCGCCGCGCCGGCCTCGGCCCCGCTGCTTATCGTTTTCAGTCTCGCGAATATCAGATTGACTGTTGTTCGGCTAATACGTACTTCTACCACGATGCAATCGATTGCAAAACGACCGGCGGATGCGCAGAATGGCGGCATGGATCGGCGCTCGGCAGGGTGGCCGAGCCAGCCGCCCACAGAGGCGCCGAATACCGACAACCAGGAGACCCCATGACCCGCTCTGTTCTCACCAGCCGCCGCCCGTCCGTCCAGCCGCTGTCCGCCGCCGTGGCCCTCGCGCTCCTCGGCGCCGCCGCCCAGGCCCAGCAGGCCGCTGCCACCGAGCCGGCCGACGGCCTCAAGCTCGACGCCGTCGTCGTCACCGGCGCCTCGTCCGCCAAGTCCAAGATGCGCTCCAGCGTCGCGATCTCGACGATCGAAAGCGAAGGCGTCGCCGCCGTCACGGCCGCCAGTTCGACCGACCTGCTGCGCGGCGTGCCCGGCATCCGCGCCGAGGCCAGCGGCGGCGAGTCCAACGCCAACGTCGCCGTGCGTGGCATCCCGGTCTCGGCCGGCGGTGCGCGCTATATCCAGTTCCAGGAAGACGGCCTGCCCGTACTGCAGTTCGGCGACATCGCCTTCGCGACGCCCGACACGTGGATGCGCGCCGACGCCGGCTTCGAGCGTCTGGAGGTCGTGCGCGGCGGCTCGGCCGCGCTGCTAGCCACCGGCGCGCCGGGCGGCATCATCAACTTCATCAGCAAGACCGGCCTGGAGCAGGGCGGCAGCCTGCAGCTGACCAAGGGCCTTGACTTCGACCAGACCCGTGTCGACTTCGGCTACGGCGGCCGCCTGGCGCCCAAGACGCGCTTCTTCGTCGGCGGCTTCTACCGCGTCGGCGACGGTGGCCGCAAGGGCGCCGATGGCGTTGAGAACGGCGGCCAGGTGCGCGCCAACGTGACCTTCGAGCTGGAGGGCAAGAGCTTCGTGCGCTTCAGCCTCAAGCACCTGGACGACCACACGCCCACCTTCATGCCGACGCCGGTCAAATACTTGAACGGCAGCATCCAGGAGATCCCCGGCCTGGACCCGCGCCGCGCCGCCTTCTACGACGTCGCCTGGCCGCTGGACAACACGCTGGCCAAGGACAACAGCCGCAGCACGAGCAACATCCGCGACGGCCTGTCCGCCCGCAGCGATGCCTTCGGTGTCGAGATGGACCTGGACGCCGGCGGCGGCTTCCGCCTGCAGAACAAGTTCTCGTGGAGCCGCAACTCGGGCCGCTTCATCGGCATCTTCCCCGGCGACGACGTGGCCGCCGCACCGGCCGGCACGACGCTGGCCACCGGCCCCGACGCCGGCACGGCCTATACCGGCAACAAGTTCACCGCCGTCGTCTTCAACACCAAGGTCGACAACGCCGGCCTGATGGCCAACGACCTGAAGTTCTCGCGCGACTTCGACCTCGGCGGCGCCAAGCTGAGCGCCGTCGCCGGCCTCTACACGTCCGTGCAGCAACTGGACCTGACGTGGAACTTCAACCAGTACTCGCTGTCGGCCAGCGGCGAGGGCGCCCGCGTGCTGAACGTGCCCGGCGTCGTCAACGGCTCGCCCGGCTTCGGCGGCTGCTGCAGCAACACGCAGGACAGCAAGTACACGACCAACGCGCCCTACCTGGTGCTGAACTACGTGGCCGGCGCGCTGTCGGCCGACATCGGCCTGCGCCGCGACAACCAGAAAGCCAGCGGCGCCTACTACCAGTCCAACGCCGGCCTGGCCTATGACCTGACCAAGCCCAACGCCATCGATTACGACTTCGGTCGCACGTCCTACTCGCTGGGCGGCAACTACGCGCTCAGCAAGGACCTGTCCTTCTTCGCGCGCTACTCCGACGGCGCCGCCTACAACGCCGACCGCATCACCTTCTTCAACAACCCCAACCTCGTCAACGGCAAGAGCCCGACCATCCCGACCAACAAGGTGAAGCAGGCCGAGGCCGGCGTGAAGATCCGCGGCAACGGCATGAGCCTGTTCGCGACGCTCTTCCACGCCAAGACCGACGAGGTCAACGTCGACGTGACGACCCAGCCCATCGTCGCCAAGGCCAACAGCTACCGCAGCAACGGCCTGGAGCTGGAGGGTTCGGCCCGCTTCGGCGTCGTCAACCTGCTGGGTGGGCTGACCTACACGGATGCCAAGCAGGCCGACGGACGCGCCCCGAAGCGCCAGGCCAAGGTCGTCTACCAGCTCACGCCGACGGTCAACCTGACCGACGCGCTGACCTTCGGCGTCGGCATCGTCGGCACGACCAAGAGCCAGGACGACGGCCCCACCGGCCCGCTGACCATCACGCTGCCGGCCTACACCGTCGTCAACGCGTTCGCGAGTTATGCGATCACCGACAAGGCGACGATCTCGCTGGCGGCCAACAACCTCTTCAACGAGCTGGCCTACACCGAGAGCAACGACGGCCGCGGCGCGGCGCGGGCCTACACGGGCCGCACGGTGAAGGCATCGCTGCGCTACTCGTTCTGATGTCGCCCATCCTTGTCATCGGCGAGGCCCTCGTGGACGAGTTCCGCGACGGCGCCGTCGCGGGCGGCGCGCCCTTCAACGTGGCGCGCTCGCTGGCCGCGCTCGGCGTGCCGGTGCGCTTTGTCAGCCGCATCAACGCGAGCGACGCGGCCGGCCGTCTGGTGCTGGACAGTGCCGCCCGCTCCGGCCTCGCGGTCGACGGCATCCAGCGGGACGCGACCCGCGCCACCGGCCGCGTCAGCGTGCACGAGGAAGGCGACAACCACCGCTTCGAGATCCACGCCGATGCGGCCTGGGACCACATCGAGGCGCCGCTGGGCCACGACACCGGCATCGTCTACTTCGGCAGCCTGGCCCAGCGCCACGCGAGCTCGCGCGCGGCCATCCGCATGGCCGTCAAGCGCGCGTCGGGGCCGCGCCTGCTGGACCTCAACCTGCGGCCCGGCACCGACACGCCCGAACTCGCGGCCGAAGCGCTGATGCTGGCCGACTGGGTCAAGCTCAACGAAGACGAACTGGGCTGCCTGCTCGCCTGGTTCGAGCCCACGCTGCCGGCGCTGATGGCACGCTTCGCGCTGCGAGGCGTCGTGCTGACCCGCGGCGCAGCCGGCTGCGCGCTGCATGGCGAGCAGGGCCGGCTGCTTGCCGAGGTGCCGGGTGTTGCGCAGCCGGACCTCGTCGACAGCGTGGGGGCCGGCGATGCCTTCACCGCCATGCTGCTGGGCGGCATGACCCTGGGCCGCGACCTGGGGGCGACGCTGCGCCTGGCCAACCGCTATGCCGCGATGATCTGCGGCGTGCGCGGCCCGCTGCCGGCCGACCCGTCCCTGCTCGCCCCCTGGCGCTCGGCCCTGCATTCCCTCCCCGACCCGGAGGTGCAACGATGAACAAGCCTCACCTGTCCTTCGCGCAGATCCTGAACATGAATGTCGGCTTCCTCGGCATCCAGTTCAGCTTCGGCCTGCAGCAGGCCAATATGAGCCCGATCTACCAGATGCTGGGCGCCGACGGCAAGGATCTGCCCTATCTCTGGCTGGCCGGGCCCATCACCGGCCTGCTGGTGCAGCCGCTGGTCGGCGCGATGAGCGACCGCACGACGCACCGGTGGGGCCGCCGCACGCCTTACTTCCTCATCGGCGCGCTGATCTGCTCGCTGGGCCTGCTGGCCATGCCCTTCAGCCCGGCGCTGTGGTTTGCGGCCGGGCTGCTGTGGATCCTGGACGCGGCCAACAACGTGACGATGGAGCCCTACCGCGCCTACGTCAGCGACCGCCTGCGCGAGGAGCAGCATGCCAGCGGCTTCCTGACGCAGGCTTCGTTCACCGGCCTGGCGCAGACGCTGGCCTATCTGACGCCCAGCCTGCTGGTCTTCCTCGGCATGAACAAGGACGCGCTGGGCGCCAACGGCATCCCGGTCGTCACGACGCTGGCCTTCGTCATCGGCGCGCTGCTGTCGTTCACCACGGTGTGGTGGTCGGTGCGCAAGGTGCCCGAACTGCCGCTGCCGGCGGAAGAAGTCGCCCGCCTGCGCGCGCTGCCGCATGGCTTGGGCGCGACGCTGGGCGAGATCTGGGCCGCCGTGCGCGACATGCCGCCGACGATGCGGCGCCTGTGGTGGATGGCGCTGTTCCAGTGGTACGGGATGATGTGCTACTGGATCTACATCGTGCCGACGCTGGCCGCCACGGTCTTCGGCACGGACGATCCGCACAGCGCGGGCTTTCGCGATGCCGCGCTGCTGAACGGCCAGGTCGGCGGCTTCTACAACGCCATCGCCTTCGTCGCGGCCTTCGCGATGGTGCCGTTCACGAAGCGCCTCGGCGCGAAATGGGTCCACGCCTTCGCGCTCGCCTGTGCGGCGGCCGGCATGTGGGCGCTGCCCGGCATCGACGACAAGGCGCTGCTCTTCCTGCCCATGGTCGGCGTCGGCCTCGCCTGGGGTTCCATCATGGGCAACCCCTACGTGCTGCTGGCCGGCAGCATCCCGCCCGAACGCGCCGGCGTCTACATGGGCATCTTCAACATGTTCATCGTCATCCCGATGCTGATCCAGGCGGTCACGCTGCCGCTGTTCTACGACAGCCTGCTGGGCGGCCGGCCCGAGAACGTCATCCGCCTGGCCGGCGTGCTGCTGGCCCTGGCCGCCGTCTGCGTGCTGCGTGTGCGCCCCGCTCAATCATGAAGAACCAAGTCCAACTCATCACCTATGTCGACCGCCTCGGCGGCCAGCGCGACGGCGCCGACCTTCAGCGCCTGACGCGCCTGCTGACCGACCCGGCCTCGCCGCTGGGCGGCGTGTTCGGCGGCGTGCACCTGCTGCCCTTCTTCCACGCCATCGACGGCGCGGACGCCGGCTTCGACCCCATCGACCACACGCAAGTCGACCCGCGGCTGGGTGGCTGGGCCGACATCAAGGCGCTGACCGACAACCTGGACGTGATGGCCGACGTCATCGTCAACCACATGTCCGCCGAGTCGCCGCAGTTCCTGGACTACTCCGAGAAGGGCGAGGCTTCGGCCTATGCCGGCCTGTTCCTGACGCTGGACGCGGTGTTCCAGCAAGGCGCCAGCGAGCGTGACCTGCTGGCCGTCTACCGCCCGCGGCCCGGCCTGCCGTTGACCTATGCCGTGTTGAAGAACGGCGAGCGCCGCATCCTGTGGACGACCTTCACGGCCGCGCAGATCGACATCGCCGTGCACCACCCGCAGGGCCGCGCCTACCTCACGAGCATCCTGCGCACCTTTGCCGCCAACGGCATCCGCATGGTGAGGCTGGACGCCGTCGGCTACGCGATCAAGAAGGCCGGTGACAGCTGCTTCATGATGCCGGAGACCTTCGACTTCATCGCCGAGTTCGCCGGGGAGGCGAGGGCGCTGGGCATCGAGGTGCTGGTGGAGATCCACAGCTACTTCCAGCGCCAGATCGAGATTGCGTCCAAGGTCGACTGGGTCTACGACTTCGCGCTGCCACCGCTGGTGCTGCATGCGTTCAGCTTCGGCACCGCCGCGGCGCTGAAGCGCTGGATCGCCCTCCGCCCCAGGAACGCGCTGACCGTGCTCGACACGCACGACGGCATCGGCATCATCGACATCGGCGCCGATGCCGGCGACCGCGCGGCGAACCCGGGCCTCGTGCCGCCCGAGGAATTGGACGCGCTGGTGGAGCGCATTCACGCCGCCAGCCAGGGCGAAAGCCGCAAGGCCACGGGTGCTGCGGCCAGCAACCTCGATCTCTACCAGGTCAACTGCAGCTTCTTCGATGCGATGGGCCGCGACGAGACCGCCTACCTGCTCGCGCGGGCCGTGCAGTTCTTCCTGCCCGGCGTGCCCCAGGTCTACTACGTCGGCCTGCTTGCGGGACACAACGACATGGAGCTGCTCGCGCGCAGCCAGGTCGGCCGCGACATCAACCGCCATTTCTACGGCGAGGACGAGATCGCACGCGACTGCGAGCGGCCGGTGGTGCGCCGGCTGATCGAGCTGATCCGGCTGCGCAACGCGCATCCCGCCTTCCAGGGGCAGTTCACGCTGCTGCCCAGTGCCGACGGCGTGCTGCAGATGCGCTGGCAGCAGGGCGACGACTGGGCCGAACTGCAGGTCGACTTCGCGACGCGGGCGCATGCACTGGCGCACAGCACCGCGGATGGCGGGCGGGACACGCTGGCCTTCAGTTGAGCGTCAGCCTCGGGCCACAGAATCCAGGCCAGTCCAAATCTGAGGAGACCCGAGCATGTGGAAGTTGATCGTTGGCTTCATCGCCTTTGCCGCGCTGGCGCTGTTCATCCTGACGAAGAGCGGCGGCAACATCGACCTCGGCGGCGAGAAGCACGACGTGGCGGCCCATGAGCCGGCAGCCTCCGAAGCCGCCTCGGCGGCCGTGGCCGCGGCTGTTGACGCAGCCTCCATGCCCGCGTCTGCCGCGTCTCAGTAACCTCGTCCGCCCCAAGCCGGCCCGGCTGGCGATGTGCCTGCGGCTCGATGCCGCGGGCATCGCCGTCCCCTCGGGGGCTGAGCCCGGACACGGCGCGCCCAGTGGGCGCGGCATGCCTGGCGAAGCGCTGCGGCTCATGCCTCAGCGCGGTCCCAGGCCAGACCCGCCGCGTTCAGCGTGCGGGTTTGGACGAGGGGTCGTCACGGACTGGCGCGCTGAGCGGTAGCCGCATCAGCATCTGCGTGCCGCGGCCCGGAGAGGACTTCACCTCGATCTGCCCGCCCAGCACATTGGTCACGATGCTGTGCACGATGTGCATGCCCAGGCCCGAGCCGCCGGTGCCGAGCTTGGTCGTGAAGAAGGGGTCGAAGATGCGCCGCCGCACGGACTCGTCCATGCCGCGGCCGTCGTCGGTCACGCTGAGTTCGGCTTCGGTGTCGTTCAGCGGCGCGCAGTGCACGGTCACGCGGCCCTGGTCCGCGCCGTCGAAGCCGTGCAGCAGCGCGTTCATCAACAGGTTGGTCAGCACCTGGCCCAGCGCGCCCGGGTAGCTGTTCATCACCAGGCCGTGGCACAGCTTCGTCTCGATGACGAAGGGCGTGTGCTTGAAGCTCGGCTCCACCATGACGAGCACGTCCTCGACGACCTTGCCCAGGTCGAAGTCGCGGCGCAGGTCGGCGGTCTGGTCGATGGCCACCTGCTTGAAGTCGCGCACGAGGTCGGCCGCCTTCTGCACATTGCGCTGCAGGATGTCCTGCGCGCGCCGCGTGTCGCGCGCCAGTTCCTCCAGCGTGCTGCGGCGCAACTGCACGCCGCCCGACAGCATCAGCTCCAGCTGGCGGTAGCGGTCGTCCAGCGTCGACACGACCGTCAGCGCGTTGCCCAGCGGCGTGTTCAGCTCATGCGCGACGCCGGCCACCAGCCGGCCCAGGGACGCCAGCTTCTCGGACTCGACCAGCTCGCGCTGCGCGGCCTGCAGCGTCTGCAGCGCCTGCGACAGTTCGGCGTTGCTGGCGGTCAGCTCGGCGGTGCGCTGGGCCACCGTCCCTTCCAGGTTGAGGTTGTGCTGGCGCAGCGCCTCGAAGGCGGACAGCAGCGCCTGGCGCATGCGCTCCATGGCCATGCCCACGCGGGCGATCTCGTCGGCGCCACCCACCTGCAGCGGCTGCTCCAGCCGGCCGGCGGCCAGCGCCTCGGCGGCGCCGGTCAGCCTGGTCATGGGACGCAGCACATAGCGCTGCAGCACCCACAGGATGAGCACGAGCGACAGCGTCAGCGTCAGGCCGCTGCGCCACACCGTGCGCCAGACCTCGTCGCGCTTGGCCTGCAGCAGCGGCGCGGCGGTCATGCTGATGGTCAGCTTCGCGATCTCACGGCCATCGCGCTGGATGGGACGGGTCTGGCTCAGCATCAGCGCCGCGTCGTCGGTGTCATGGCGGCGCTCGAAGGACAGGAAGGGCGTCGCCGACGAAGGCTCCACGACCTTGACGGCCACGAAGCGCGGATCGTCGACCTGGGCCTTGACCATGGGCTCCGCCAGGTCGGGTGAGACCTGCCAGACCGGCTCGGCCAGCGACAGCGACATCACTTCGCTGGTGCGGGCGAGGTCGCGCCGCAGGTCCTCCATGGCCGTCTCGCGGGTCTTCTGGACGTCGTAGAGCAGCACGGCCGCCGTCGGCAGCAGCAGGCCCAGCAGCAGGGCCAGCACGACGGCGAAGGTCAGCGTGTTGCGCTGCCAGCCGAGCGCCTGGGGCGTCGGCGTCGGCGGGGGCAGGGCGAGGGGAGGCGGCGTGGCAGGGCGGTCGGGCATGGGCGACGCGCGAGCGGGCGCGCAGGTCGGGCCGAGTGTAGGTCCGTGAAATCCGGTGGAAATGCTCGCGCAGGGCCGCTCTGGTCGGGTTTTTCCTGGGGAGATGGGGCCGCTGCCGCAAGGGGGGCTGGCCGCACAATCCGCGCCCAGCGCGCCGAGGCGGCGCGGCTCAGGAGAACAACAGTGAAGCGTTGGGTTGGCCTGTCGGTGGCGTTTGCCGCCTGCTTCGGTATGGGTGGCGCGCAGGCGCAGGGCGCGCTGCGCATCGGCATGGTGGCCGGCTTCAGCGGCCCGGTCGCGAGCCTGGTGCAGGAGAGCGCCGACGGCGCGCGCCTGTACTTCGACGCCATCAACGCGCAGGGCGGCATCAAGGGCCAGAACATCGAGTTCGTCACCCAGGACGACAAGTACGACCCCGCCACCGCCGCGGCCCAGGCCAAGGCGCTCGCCAGCCAGGGCGTGCTGGCGCTGATGCTCAGCCGCGGCACCGGCCCGACCGAGGCGCTGCTGCCGGTGCTGAAGGAGAACCGCCTGCCGCTGTTCGCGCCGGCCACCGGCGCCATCAGCCTGCACGAGCCGGCCCAGCCCTACGTCTACCACCTGCGTGCCAGCTACCAGAAGGAGGCCGAGCGGGCGGTCAAGTACCTGGCCGGCATCGGCGTCAAGCGCATGACCATCGTTCAGGTCAACGACCCCTTCGGCAACGACGCCGGCAAGGGCGCCATCAAGGGCCTGGACGACCTCAAGCTGCGGGCACTGTCGAACCTGCGCTTCGACCGCAACCGGCCCGAGCTGGCGCCGACCATGCAGGCCATCGCCAAGGCCGACATCGAGGCCGTCGTGCTGATCGGGCCGGGCTATGCCGTCACGGAGGGCGTCACCGCGTTGCGCGCCGCCGGCTCCAAGGCCCATGTCGCCACGCTGTCCAACAACGCGTCGGCCGACTTCGTGAAGAGCCTGGGCGAGAACGCCCGCGGCGTCATCGTGACGCAGCTCTTCCCCTACGAGCGCTCGACCGCCAACCTGATGGTGCGCGAGGCGCTGAGCCTGGCCAAGGCCGCCGGCCGCAACGAGCTGACGCCGGCCCACATCGAGGGCTTCGCGGCGGCCAAGCTGGTCGTCGAGGCCCTCCGCCGCGCCGGCAAGGACATCAGCCGCGACAACCTCGTCAAGTCCCTGGACGGCGCACGCATCGACCTCGGCGCGCTGCAGGTGCACTACACCGAGAAGGACCACACGGGCCTGGAGTACACCGACGTGTCCATCGTCGGCGAGGACGGGAAATTCAAACGGTGAACCGCGGCGCCCGGCGCCGCTGCTGATCGCGCGATGATGCGGCTTGCTGGTGCAAGCCGCATTTGTTTTGGAGCGTGCGATGGATCTGGGATTGAAAGGCCGCTGGGCGCTGGTCTGCGCGGCGAGCAAGGGGCTGGGGCGCGGCTGCGCCGAGGCGCTGGTGGGCGAGGGCGTCAACGTCGTCATCACGGCGCGTGGCGAGGCCGACCTGCTGGCCACCGCCGCGGCGCTGAAGGCGCTGAACCCCGAGGCCGACGTGAAGGCCGTCATCGGCGACATCGCCACTCCTGAAGGCCGCGCCGCCGCGCTGGCCGCCTGCCCGCAGGTCGACATCCTCGTCAACAACGCCGGCGGCCCGCCGCCCGGGGACTTCCGCGACTGGGGCCGTGAGCAGTGGATCGCCGCGCTGGACGCCAACATGCTGGCGCCCATCGAGCTCATCAAGGCCACCGTGGACGGCATGGCCGCCCGCGGCTTCGGCCGCATCGTCAACATCACGTCGGGTGCCGTGAAGGCGCCGATCGCCACGCTGGGCCTGTCCAACGGCGCGCGCTCGGGGCTGACCGGCTTCGTCGCCGGCGTGGCCCGCCAGCCCAGGCTGGCCGGCGCCAACGTGACGATCAACAACCTGCTGCCCGGCGCCTTCGACACCGACCGGTTGAAGAAGACGATGGTCGCCGGTGCCGCCAAGTCCGGGCAGTCGATCGACGAGGTCGCCGCCCAGCGCCGCGCCACCATCCCTGCGCAGCGCTTCGGCACGGCGGCCGAGTTCGGCGCCATCTGCGCGATGCTGTGCAGCGTGCAGGCCGGCTACCTGACCGGCCAGAACATCCTGCTGGATGGCGGCAGCTACGAGGGCACGTTCTGATGAAGTGGCTCAAGCGCGTCCTCGGCGGCCTGCTGCTCCTGCTGCTGTTGATCGGCCTGGTGCTGTGGCTGACGCTGCGTGCCAGCCGGGCGCAACTGGACGGCGAGCGCGCCGTGAGCATGTTCAGCGCGCCCGCCGAGGTGCAGCGCGATGCGCGCGGCTATGTGACCATCACGGCCGAGAACCGGCTGGACGTCGCACGAGCGCTGGGCTTCGTGCACGCGCAGGAGCGCTTCTTCCAGATGGACCTGATGCGGCGCAACGCGGCGGGCGAGCTGTCGGCGCTGGTGGGTGCCAAGGCCCTGCCGCTGGACAAGTCGCGCCGGCTGCATCGCTTCCGCCACCGCGCCGAGGCCGCCATCGCCGCGCTGCCCGCCGGCGAGCGTGCGCTGCTGGACGCCTATGTGGCCGGCGTCAACGCGGGCCTGTCGGCGCTCTCGGCCCGTCCGCCCGAATACCTGCTGCTGCGCCAGGCGCCCAGGCCCTGGGTCGCGGCCGACACGCTGCTCGTCGGCTACGGCATGTACCTGGACCTGCAGTCCTCGCAGGGCCGCGACGACATCGCCACCGGCCTGCTGCACGACAGCCTGCCGGCCGACTGGTATGCCTTCCTGACCCAGCACAGCGCCGACTGGCAGGCCGCGATGGATGAGAGCCGCATGACCGCCGTGCCGCTGCCCGCCGGCCTGGCACCCGACGTGCTGCGCGCCGCCAGGGTGGCCTGCAGCGACTGCCGCCTGCGCGACTCGCGCGACATCGGCAGCAACAACTTCGCCGTCGCGGCCGCGCATGGCGCGGGCGGGCGGGCCATCGTCGCCGACGACATGCACCTGGGCCTGCGCTCGCCCGGCACCTGGTTCAAGGCGCGCATGAAGTGGAAGGACGCCGCCGGCGCCCACGACATCGCCGGCGTGACGCTGGCCGGCACGCCCATGCTGGTCGTCGGCAGCAATGGCCGGGTGGCTTGGGGCTTCACGAACACGACGTCCGACTGGGCCGACGTCGTCGTGCTGAAGCTCAACGCCGCCGGCACGCATTACGTGGCGGGCGGCGTGGAGAAGCCGCTGCTGCGCGTGGTCGAGCGCATCGAGATCGCCGGCCAGCCGGCCGTGGACCACGAGGTGCTGGAGAGCGAGTGGGGGCCGGTGATGCCTCAGAAGGCGCCTCAGGGTCAGGCCTATGCGCTGCGCTGGGTCGCGCACGACCCGCAGGGCGCCAACCTGCGGCTGCTGCAGATGGAGATGGCCGCCGACGTCGACGAGGCCGTGAAGCTCGCCGCCGGCACCGGCGTGCCGGCGCAGAACCTGCTGGTGGCCGATTCGAAAGGCCGCATCGCCTGGACCGTCATCGGCGCGATGCCCAAACGCGCCGCGGGCATCGACAACGACCGCCCGCAGGACTGGAGCGACGGCCAGCCGCGCTGGCAGGGCTGGCTGAGCGCGGCAGAGCAGCCGAAGATCGTCGACCCCGCCGACGGCCGGCTGTGGACGGCCAATTCGCGCATGGTGGGCGGCGACGCGATGCAGCTGCTGGGCAACGGTGGTTGGGACCTCGGCGCCCGCGCGATGCAGATCCGCGATGGCCTGCGCGCCAAGGACAGCTTCGACGAGGGCGGCCTGCACGCCATCCAGCTCGACCACCGCGCGCTCTTCCTGCAGCGCTGGCGGGCACTGCTGTTGCAGCAGGTGCTGACGCCCGAGTTCGTCGCCGCCAACGGCCTGGCCGACTACCGCGCCGAGGTCGAGAAGAGCGCCGACGCGGCCCGGCCCGATGCGGTCGGCTATCTGCTCGTGCGCGCCTTCCGCGAGCAGGCGCTCAAAGCCATCTTCGCGCCGCTGGCCGGCCTGATGGAGGCCAACGGCCTGAAGGCCACCGACCTCAAGATCGTGCCCGAGACACCCGGCTGGGCGCTGATCCAGGCCGCCCGGCCCGACACGCTGCCGGCGGCCTCCAAGACCTGGCCCGAACTGCTGCAGCAGGCCGTGCTGGCCAGCCGCAAGGAGCTGCTCGACAAGCACGGCAGCCTCGCCGCCGCGACCTGGGGCGCCGACAACACCACCAGCATGCGCCACCCGCTGAGCCTGGCCGTGCCGGCGCTGTCCGGCTGGCTGGACCAGGCCTCGCAGGGCATGGCCGGCGACGCCCACATGCCGCGCGTGCACAACCACGGCCATGGCCAGAGCGAGCGCATGGTCGTGTCGCCGGGCCATGAGGAAAGCGGCCTGCTCGTCATCCCCGGCGGACAGAGCGGCCATCCGCTGTCGCCGTTCTACCGCAGCGACCACGCGACCTGGCTGGCCGGCGAGGCGCTGCCCTTCCTGCCCGGCGAGCCCCGCCACCGCCTCGTGCTGCGCCCCTGATCCAGGCGACATGTGACGGTCAGAGTCACGATGCGGACGGCGGGGACTGCTGGGCACAATCCCCGCTCTGCTAGTTTGGAAGGGAAGCCATGAACAAGACCCTGTATGCGCTGATGCTGGCCGGCCTGGCCGTTTCGGCGGGTTCGGCCCACGCCCAGGAAGGCTCGTCGGTCGAGAAGTGCCCCAAGAAGCTGGGCGTGCTCGCCGTCGCCGAGCCGCAATACGGCTGGAGCCACCTGTCCCACTACGGCCTGGGTTCGCCCGCCGCGCTGCTGCGCATGATGGTGCAGAACTCCGGCTGCTTCGACGTCGTCGAGCGCGGCCAGGCCATGCAGAACCTGCAGCAGGAGCGCGCGCTGGCCTCGGCCGGCGAGATGCGCCAGGACGCCAATGTCGGCAAGGGCCAGATGCAGGCGGCCGACTTCGTCATGACGCCGAACGTGCAGGTGGCGGCCAACACCAGCGGCGGCATCGGCGGCAGCCTGCACGGCCTGCTGGGCGGCAAGCTAGGCGCGCTGAGCTCCGTGGCCGGCGGCCTGAAGTTCAAGGAAGCCAGCACCAGCCTGCTGATCGCCGACGTGCGCTCCAGCATCCAGGTCGCGGCGGCCGAGGGCAAGGCCACCAAGACCGACTTCTCCATCGGTGGCTGGGGCTATGGCGGCGGCATGGCCGGCAGCCTGGGCGGCTACACCAGCACGGCCGAAGGCAAGCTCATCGCCGCCAGCCTGCTCGACAACTACAACAAGATCGTGCTGACCATCCGCGACCAGGCCAGCCTCGTGCGCACCGGCAGCGCCTCCGGCCAGGCCAATGCGGCGGCGTCCACGCAGGCCGGCACGACCGTCGCGGCCGGCCAGATGCTGGCGCCCAAGATCGCCAACGTGAAGGCCTATGCCGAGGCCTCGCGCGACAGCAAGGTCGTCGCGACGCTGAACCGCAGCGACGAGCTGGTCGCGACCGGCGAGGCCAAGGACGGCTTCATCAAGGTCGACGCCGCCAACTTCAGCGGCTGGGTGCAGCGCACGCTGGTCACCGTGATCGGCAACTGAAGATATGGCGCCCCTCGCCCAGCCTCGCATCGCTGAACGCGAGCGAGTCTGGTCGGTCCCCCGAGGGGACGGCGATGCTTGCGGCATTGAGCCGCAAGCACATCGCCAGCGCGGGCCGGCTAGGGAGCGGCCCGGCGCTCGGCCCGCAAAATACATTTGGTCGGGTTCGCGACGAACGCGGAATGGATCATTGAGATGAAGGTTGCTCTTGTCACCGGCGCCGGCTCCGGCATCGGCCGCGCCGTCGCCCGCGCGCTGGCCCGCGAGGGCTGGACACTGGCACTGCTGGGCCGCCGCGAGGCGGCGCTGCGCGAAACCTTGCCCGATGCGCTCGTGCTGCCTGCCGACGTCGCCGACGAGGTGCAAGTCGACGCGGCCTTCGCGACGTTGAAGCAGCAATTCGGCCGGCTCGACCTGCTGTTCAACAACGCCGGCATCAGTGCCATCGGCGTGTCCATCGACGAACTGCCGGTGGCGCAGTGGCGGGCCGTCGTCGACACCAACCTGACCGGCAGCTTCCTCTGTGCACGCGCCGCCTTCGCGCTGATGAAGGCGCAGTCGCCGCGCGGCGGCCGCATCATCAACAACGGCTCCATCTCGGCCCATGCGCCGCGGCCCAACTCGGCGCCCTACACGTCCACCAAGCACGCCATCAGCGGCCTGACCAAGTCGCTGAGCCTGGATGGCCGCGCCTTCGACATCGCGGCCGGCCAGATCGACATCGGCAATGCCGCGACCGACATGACCGAGAAGATGACGCGCGGCATGCCGCAGGCCAACGGCCAGATCGCCGTCGAGCCGCGCATGGACGTCGAGGACGTCGCCCGCGCCGTCGTCTACATGGCCGGCCTGCCACTGTCGGCCAATGTGCAGACGATGACGGTCATGGCGACGCAGATGCCCTATGTGGGACGCGGTTGAGGCAGGCCGTGCCGGGCCTGGCATTCAACGCCGTCACAATGCCGTCATGCCTTTGTTCCGTCTGCTTCTCCGCTGGGCCATCCTGGTCGTCGGGGCCCTCGTGGGCCTGGCCTTGTTCCTGTTCGCCGTCGTGGCCTTCGTGGTCATCCTGCTTGTCAGCCTGCTGACCGGCCGCAAGCCCGCCATGCAGTTCCGCATGAACCGCAATCCCTGGGCGCAGCGGCGCCAGCCTCAGGCGCCGGCCGGCGACGTCGTCGACATCGAGGCGCGCGAGGTCAGGGAGCCGGTGCAGCCACCGCTGCCTTTGCAGCCGCCCCGACACTGACGGGGCCATACCAGGTCCGCGCCGATGCGCGGCTGTTGTCGCTGTCGGTCATGACGGCCATGGACTGCAGCGGCCCCGGCTCCTCGCCGAAGGCGCGCCGGAAGTCGGCGGCCAGGTCGCGGCGGTGGTCGCGCCAGCGGCGCAGTTCGGCGGGGCCGGAGTCGACGACGATCTTGCGGATGCGGTCGCTGCGCGGATTGATGACGACGCTGCCCACCGGCAGCTTGCTGTCCCACACATACATCAGCGTCGCATAGGGCGGCGCCTCGCCGGTCAGCGCCTGGGCGAGCTCGAACTTCATGCGCGTCTTCAGCGGCAGTTTGTCGATGTCGCCGCCGAAGCCGAAGATGACGCGCGCGACAGCGTCCTCATGGTCGATGTCGGCCACGCTGGCGCCGGCGATCAGGCCCTGCGTCCACCAGGAAAAGCTGACCTCGCCGACCTTGGCGAGCGACGGCTCCACCCGCTTGCGCCAGATGCTGGCCGAGCGCTCCGACGACGCCTCCAGCGCGGGGCGGCCGTCCTTCTCGGTCCAGTGGTAGATCGTCGGCTTCTTGCCGGGCAGCGCCAGCGGCTGCCAGCCTTCGGCGGAAGACGGCGGTGGCGACGGGGGAGCGGCGCAGGCGGCGAGCAGGGCGGCCATGAGTACCGACAAAGGCAGGGGCAGGAGGGCGGGCTTCACCAGGTCTTGCGTTGGAGTTCTTCGAGGATCTCGCCATATATGCGGTATCGGCTGGCGCTGATCAAGCCCGATTCCACCGCCGCGCGCACGCCGCAGCCGGGTTCGTGAATATGTGAACAGTTGGCGAAGCGGCAGTCGGCATGCTCGCGCAGGTCGGGCATGAAGCGCCACAGGTCGGCCGCGGCAATCTGGCGCAGGCCGAACTCCTGGAAGCCGGGCGAGTCGATCAGCGCCGTCGTGCGCGTGTCGTCGGTCCAGTACCACTGCGTCGTCGTCGTCGTGTGGCGCCCCGAGTTCAGCGCCTGCGAGATCTCGCCGACCTGGGCCTGGGCGTCCCGCACAACCAGGTTGATCAGCGTGCTCTTGCCCGTGCCGCTGGGGCCGAGCACGAAGGTGCGCTGGTTCTTGAGCCACGGGTCCAGCGTTGCGCGCGAGCCCTCGCGGTCGGCCTTCAGCGCGACCTCGAACATCTGCAGGCCCATCGCGCGGTAGGGCGCGAGGCGCTCGCGGGCGCCATCGGTGCCGGGCAGGTCGGTCTTGTTCAGCGCGATGGCCATGCGGATGCCGGCGGATTCGGCGGCAATCAGCGAACGGGCCAGCTGGCTCTCGCTGAAGACCGGCTCGACGGCGACCAGCACCAGCAACTGGTCGAGGTTGGCGGCGAAGCTCTTGGTCTTCCACTCGTCCTGGCGGAACAGCAGGTTGCGCCGCGGCTCGACGGCCTCGATGACGCCCTCGTCACCGGACTCGGCAAAGCGCACCTGGTCGCCGACGACGGCATCGCTCTTCTTGCCGCGCGGGTGGCAGACGAGGCGCTTGCCGTCGGCGTCCTCGACGATGTAGTGGCGGCCATGGCCGCGCACGACAAGTCCCAGGTCCAGCGCCTGGAATTTGCTCATGAAGCCGACGCTTCCGGCAGCGCGCTCACCTGCGCCGCGCAGATCGCGTCGTTCAGCGTCAGCCCGCCGCGCGAATGCGTTGTCCAGCTGACGGTGCAGGCGTCATAGCCGACCAGCATTTCGGGGTGGTGGTCCTGCGCATGGGCGATCTCGGCGACGGCGTCGACGAAGGCCATGGTTTGATAGAAGTTGTCGAAGCCGAAGCGCCGGCCGATGACCTTGTTCTCGGCATCGGGCAGCCAGCCGGGCAGGGCGGCCAGCACGCGGGCACGTGTGTCGGCGTCCAGCAGCGGGGCCTTGGGGTCACATTGGGCGAGCAGCAAATCAGTCATGAGGCAAGCGCTGCGAGCCGTTCGGCAGCGGGAGGGTGCGAGTAATAGAAGCGCGCGTAGACCGGGTCCGGCGTCAGCGTGCTGGCATTGTCCTCGTGCAGCTTGAGCAGCGCCGAGGACAGGTCGGCGCCGCTGGCCTGGGCGCGGGCATAGGCGTCGGCCTGGAACTCGTCGCGGCGCGAGAAGTGGGCGGCCAGCGGCGTCACGAAGAAGCCGAACACCGGGCCGGCCAGCATGAACAGCAGCAGCGCCAGCGCGTCGTTGGGTGCCGTCAGCGAGGGGCGCACGCCCAGGCCGAGGTAGAAGGCCGGCTGCTGGGCCAGCCAGCCCAGCAGCGCCAGGCCGGCCAGGCTGGTCGCGAAGGCCATCGCGATGTGCTTGGTGATGTGGCGGTGCTTGAAGTGGCCGAGCTCGTGGGCCAGCACGGCCTCGACCTCGCTGCCGTTGAGCTTGGCCAGCAGCGTGTCGAAGAAGACGACGCGCTTGGCCGGGCCGAAGCCGCTGAACTGCGCGTTGGCATGGGCCGAGCGCAGGCTGCCGTCCATGACGAACAGCCCCTTGGACACGAAGCCGCAGCGCGTCATCAGCTTCTCCACGCGCTCCTTCAGCGCCATGTCCGCCAGCGGCTCGAACTTGTTGAACAGTGGCGCGATGACGTAGGGATAGATCAGCATGACAAAGAGCTGGAAGCCCATCCACGCGCCCCAGGCCCACAGCCACCAGCGCGGCCCCATCGTGCCCATCAGCCAGATGATCAGCCAGACGATCGGCAGGCCCAGCACGAGCGTCAGGCCCAGGACCTTGAGCATGTCCTTGACGTAGAGCCGCCAGGTCATGCGGTTGAAGCCGAAGACCTGCTCCAGCCGGAAGGTGGCCCACAGCTCCCAGGGCAGCTCAAGCGCGGAACTGATCAGCGCGAAGGCGGCGATCAGGCCGAGCTGGTAACCCATGGCCTGCCAGTTGTCGGGCAAGGCCTGGCTGGCATCCAGCATCCAGGCGTTCAGCGCGTCCAGCCCGCCGAGCAGCGTCCAGCCCAGCAGCACGGCGGCGTTGAAGGCCAGCGACAGCAGGCCGAAGCGGGCGCGGGCGATGGTGTAGTCGGCGGCTTTCTGGTGGGCGGCCAGCGTCACGCTGCCGGCAAAGGCGGGTGGCACCTGGCCGCGGTGGGCGGCGACGTGGCGGACCTGTCGCGAGGACAGCCAGAACTTGACGAGCAACGAGGCCGCGAGCGCAAGCGCAAACGCGGCGGACAACACGAGGGGCGACATCGGCGAATTTTAGGCTGCGAGAATTCCGCCTCTTCAGAGAGAACCCACCATGTCCGACACCCTTGCCCTCAGCGAAAACAACCTGATCTGGATCGACCTCGAGATGACGGGCCTGTACCCCGACACCGATCGCATCATCGAGATCGCCGTCGTCGTCACCGATGCCAACCTGGAGAAGCGCGTCGAAGGCCCCGTGTTCGCCGTGCACCAGAGCGACGAGACGCTGGACAAGATGGACGCCTGGAACAAGGGCACCCACGGCCGCAGCGGCCTCATCGACCGCGTGAAGGCATCGACGGTCAGCGAGGCCGACGCTGCGGCCCAGACCATCGCCTTCCTGAAGGCTTACGTGCCCAAGGGCAAGAGCCCGATGTGCGGCAACAGCATCTGCCAGGACCGCCGCTTCCTCGCCAACTACATGCCGGAGCTGGAAAGCTTCTTCCACTACCGCAACCTGGACGTGTCCACGCTGAAGGAACTGGCCAAGCGCTGGAAGCCGTCGGCGCTGGAGGGCTTCAAGAAGGCCCAGGCGCACACGGCGTTGGCCGACATCCACGAGTCCATCGAGGAACTGGCCCACTACCGCTCGACCTTCCTGAACCTGGCCTGACCATGCGCTACCTGCTGCTCGCATTGCCGCTGCTGGTGGGCGCCACACAGGCCGCCGAACCCGCGGCCAGCGCGCCGCGGCTGGTGCAGAAGCTGGTGCGCAGCGCGGACACGCGGCGTGACTGGGAGCTGGCCTACACGCTGTCCGAGCGCAAGCTCACGCTGCGCTGCGTGAAGTCCATGACCGGCCGCTGCGGCGTGCGGCTCGTCGACGCGCCCCGGGTGGATGCGCGCGAGGCCGACCTGCATGTCGAGTGGATGGGCGTGCCTTCAGGCAGCACGGTCGAGCGCGTCATCAAGGGCCAGGCCTATGCGCTGTGCTTCCGGCCCGACGTGGGTGACGACAAGGCCTGCGAACCGCCGACCGCGCTGACGCCGTTGTAGCCGCTTGTTGCACGCCGCCTTCGACTTCCCCCGCCATCCGCTGGCCCGCGAGGACGGCGAGCGCCTGCGCGGCTGCTGGTCGACGCCGCCGTCGCGCTGGCTGAGGGCAGGGCGGCTTGGCGAGGTGCGAGGCGTCATCGCCGAGGCCGAGGCCGCCGCGAGGGCCGGCGCCTGGGTGCTGGGTGGCCTGCGCTACGAGGCGGCAGCTGCCTTCGACAAGGCGTTGAGCACGCATGAGGCGACTGCGCCGCTGGCCGAGTTCGCCGTCTACGACACGGCGCCCGAGGATTGGCCCGAAGGCGACCGCGCCTGGACCGGCCTGCTGGACTGGGCCGATGCCGAGCACGACGCGACGCAGGCCATCGAGCGCATCCGCCGCTACATCCGCGATGGCGACTGCTACCAGGTCAACCTGACGACGCGGCTGCGCGCGGCGGCCGGCACGCTGGACCCCGAGCAGCTGTTCCTCGCGCTGCATGCCAGCCAGCCAGGCGGCTTCAGCCTGTTCCTGCGCGAGGCCGGCGCGGCCAGCGTGTCGCCCGAACTGTTCTTCGACTGGCGCCCCGTGCCCGGCGCCAAGGCCAGCTGGCTGCTGGCCGCGCAGCCGATGAAGGGCACCGCGCCGCGCGGCCGCGACCGCGTCGACGACGAGGCGGCGCAGCAGCATCTGCGCACCAGCGAGAAGGAACGGGCCGAGAACCTGATGATCGTGGACCTGCTGCGCAACGACCTCAGCCGCGTCGCGCAGCTGGGCACCGTGCGCGTGCCGCGGCTGTTCGAGCTGCATGCGCTGCCGACGGTCTGGCAGATGACGTCCACCGTCACGGCCGTCAGCCGCGCTGGGCTGACGCTGGCGGATGCGTTCGCCGCGCTCTTCCCCTGCGGCTCGGTGACCGGCGCACCCAAGGTGAGGGCGATGCAGGTCATCCGTGAGCTGGAAGGCTCGCCGCGCGGCTGGTATTGCGGCGCGCTGGGGCTGATCCAGCCCGGTGGCGTCGCGACCTTCAACGTGCCCATCCGCACCGTCGAATTCCACGGCGATGAGCTCAGCTGCGGCATCGGCAGCGCCATCACGCTCGACAGCGAGCCCGGCGCCGAGATAGCCGAATGGCGGGCCAAGTCGCGCTTCCTGGCGCGTGCCGAGGCGCCCGTCGAGGCGCTGGAGACGCTACGGCTGGAGGGCGGCGTGGCGCTGCGCGGCGACGCCCACCTGGCACGCATGCAGCGCACGGCGCGCCATTTCGGCCTGCGCTTCTCGATGGCCGAGGCGCGGGCCTATTTGAAGACCGTGGCCGATGGGCAGCCCGAAGGTAGCTGGCGCCTGCGCCTGACCTGTGGGGCCGACGGACGGCTGGCACACGGACTGTTCCCCTTCGCGCCGACGGCCGAACCGGTGCGGCTCTCCCTGAGCGACCGGCCCATGCCCACCCTCGGCCCGCGCGCCGAGTTGCTGGCCCACAAGACGACGCGCCGCGAGCTGTACGCGGTCGACAAACCGGCGGACGCCTTCGACGTCATCCTGTGGAACGAAGCCGGGGAGCTGACCGAATGCAGCTTCGGCAACCTGGCCCTGCAGATCGACGGTCAATGGCTGACGCCACCGCTGGCGGCCGGCCTGCTGCCCGGCGTGCTGCGCGCCGAGCTGCTGGCGCAGGGGCGTATCAGGGAGGCGTGGCTGACCCGCGAAGACCTCGCACGCGCCGAAGGGCTGGCCTTTTTCAACAGTCTTCGAGGCTGGTTGAAAGCGGACTTGCGTAAAAACCCTGATCCCGTCTAGAATCGCGGCTTCGCCTGGAGGCAACTCCAGGTGTTCCACGTCTCCTCTGACCTCGTTTGATCATTCGCATCAAACTCCGAACACGGATCGGTCGGCGGCGATGAAGCCGTCGCTTTGACTGACTGTTCCCCGCGCCGCACCCGGGCTGCCCTCACTGGCCCGAGCCGCACGACGCGAGCTCTCTATCTCCCAGCGACTTATTGAATCCGAAGAGCCTGACGCTCCTCGGCGCTGCGCGTTTGCCTGCGCGGCGTGACTGTGAACGAAAGAACGAACGATGAGTTTCGAGACCCTGGGCCTGAGCCCCGCCGTGCTGCAAGCCGTCAAGGATTCCGGCTACGAGAACGCCACCGACGTGCAGGCGCAAGCCATTCCGGCCGCCATTGCGAACAAGGACCTGATGGTCTCGTCGCGCACCGGCTCGGGCAAGACGGCCGCCTTCATCCTGCCGGCGCTGGAAAAGATCCTCGCCGCCCGCGGCGACAACACCAAGCGCCGTGAAAAGGGCGTCATCTACGGCCCGCGCGTCCTCGTGCTGGCCCCGACCCGCGAGCTGGCCATGCAGGTCAGCAAGGCTGCCCAGACCTATGGCCGCCACATCCCCGGCCTGAAGGTCGCCACCGTGCTGGGCGGCATGCCCTATCCCCTGCAGATCCGCCAGCTGACCGGCCCGCTGGACATCCTCATCGCCACGCCCGGCCGCCTGCTGGACCACCTGGCCAGCGGCAAGTGCGTGCTGAGCAATGTCGAGATGCTGGTGCTGGACGAAGCCGACCGCATGCTGGACATGGGCTTCATCGACGACATCAACGTCGTGACCAGCCATACGCCCGAGACCAAGCAGACGGTGATGTTCAGCGCCACCTTCGCCGGACACGTCGGCCGCCTGGCGCAGCAGCTGTTGAAGGAGCCGCAGCGCATCGAGGTCGCCAACCACACCGACACGCACGAGAACATCGAGCAGCGTCTGCACTGGGCCGACAACCCCCACCACAAGGACCAGCTGCTGGAAGCCATCCTGGCCCAGCCTGAGCTGGACCAGGCCGTCGTCTTCACGAGCACGCAGCGTGACGCCGACTGGCTGGCCGAGCGCCTGGCCGAGATCGGTCACGCCGTGGCGCCGCTGCACGGCGCGATGCCGCAAGGCAAGCGCAACCGCGTGCTGATGGGCCTGCGCCGCGGTGACCTGAAGGTGCTGGTGGCCACCGACGTCGCCGCCCGCGGCATCGACGTGCCGACGATCAGCCACGTCATCAACTACGGCCTGCCGATGAAGGCCGAGGACTATGTGCACCGCATCGGCCGCACCGGCCGCGCCGGCCGCCAGGGCCTGGCGATCACGCTGGGCCTGCGCGACGACGTGTCCATGATCCGCCGCATCCAGCAGTTCACGACGCAGACGATTCCCGTGCAGCAGATCGCCGGCCTGGAACCCAAGTCGCAGGAGCCGCGCATCTTCCCGCCGCGCCCCGCCGGTTCCTTCGACGACCGCGGCCCGCGTGGCCACTTCGGCGGTGGCCGTCCCGGCTTCGGCAACAAGCCCTTCCGCCGTGAAGACGGTGGCCGCCCCTTCCATGGCGGCGGCAAGCCCTTCGGCCATGGCGGCGGCGATCGTGGTTTCCAGCCGCGTGACGACCGGGGCTTCCAGCCTCGCCAGGAAGGCTTCCAGCCGCGTGGCGACGAGCGTGGCTTTGCCCCGCGTGAAGACCGCGGCTTCCAGCCCCGCGAGGACCGTGGTTTCCAGCCGCGCGGCGATTTCCAGCCCCGTGAAGACCGCGGCTTCCAGCCGCGTGGCGATTTCCAGCCGCGCGGCGACCGCCCCTTCCACGGCGGTGGCAAGCCGGCCTTCGGCGGCAAGCCCAGCTTCGGCGGTGGCGGCGGTGACCGCCCGTCCTTCGGCAGCGAGCGCCGCGGCCCGGGCGGCCCGCGCAAGGGCGGCTTCGGTCGCTGATCGGCTTCTGGCGTCTGGCGCCTTGAACGACAAAGCGGGCCTCGGCCCGCTTTTTTCATGCCCGCGCCAACTTAGCCGGCAGTGGCGAGCAGCGCGCGCATGGCGGCCAGCAGCACGTCGGTGGCTTCGTCCGGCGCGAGCAGCTCGGCGCTGACGAAGGCGCCGTTGACGAGCAGGGCCAGCTGGGCGGCCAGCGCGTCGGGCGAGGCCGCGCCCAGCCGCCGGGCGATCTCGGTCAGCCGTGACCGCAGCGCCTGCATGTGCTGCCGCGCCACCAGCCGGGCGGGGTGGTCCTGCTCCGCGAATTCGGCCGCCACGTTGATCTGCGGGCAGCCCCGGTAGTTGGCACGCCCCAGTCGCTCGCCGATCCAGCGCAGCTGCGCCTCCAGCTCGGCGCGGGCATCGTCGGCATGCCGGGCGGCGACGCCGTCCCACGTCGCCCAGAAGTCGACGTCCTCTCGCTCGAGGAAGGCCACGATGAGGTCGTCCTTGGTACGGAAGTGGCGGTAGAGGCTGCTCTTGGCCACGCCGGCCTGGTCGACGACCAGATCGACGCCGACGGCGCGCACGCCGTTCTTGTAGAAGAGCCCGGACGCGACGCTGAGGATGCGCTCGCGCACGTCGGTGGCTTCTTGCAGGGGCGATGCGGTCGGAGCGGGCATGTTCGTGCATATGGAGAGCGTCGGTCTTGACACGATACAGACCATTCTGTATCGTTCAAAGAACAGACAGGTCTGTCTCGTTCGAAAGGGTTGATCATGAGCAAGGGTTTGAGCAAGGCGATTGCGGTCTACGGCGCGGGCGGGCACACCGGACGCTTCGTCGTCAACGAGGCGCTGCGGCGCGGCCTGCGGGTGGTGGCCATCGGGCGGGACGCGGCCAAGCTGCCCGCTGGTGTCGAGGCGCGGGTCGCGGCGGTCGACGATCCGGCGGCGCTGGCTGAAGCCCTGAGGGGATGCGGCGTGGTCATCAACTGCGCCGGGCCCTTCCTGGACACCGCGGAGCCCGTCATCGAGGCCGCGTTGCGGGCCGGTAGCGGCTACATCGACGTGACGGCGGAACAGGCCAGCGCCGAGGCGGTGTTCGAGCGCTTCGACGCGCCGGCCCGTGCGGCGGGCGTGGCCGTCATCCCGGCCGCCGGGTTCTACGGCGGCCTGGCCGACCTGCTGGCCAGCGCACTCGCCACCACCGGCCCGGTGGACGACCTGAACATCGCCATCGCGCTGGACCATTGGTGGCCGACCGAGGGCACGCGCAAGACCGGCGAGCGCAACCAGGTGCCGCGCGTCGTGCTGCAGGACGGCCGGCTCGTGCGCATGCCCACGCCGGCCGCGCAGCGCGAATGGACGTTCGGCGCTGGCCATGGCACGCAGACGCTGGTGGAGCTGCCGTTCAGCGAGATCGTCACGATCGCCCGCCACGTGGGCGCGCGCAATGTGCGGTCGTGGTTGACGCTGGCGTCGCTGCAGGAGATCCGTGATGCCGCAACGCCGCCGCCGGAGGCCAGCGATGCACAGGGGCGCTCAGCTCAGCGCTTCGAGATGGTCGTCCAGGCGGGCGAGGGCGCGGCCGCGCGGCGGGCCGTGGCGCGCGGCCAGGACATCTACGCCGTCTCGGCACCGCTGGTGGTGGAGGCGGCCGAACGCATGCTGCAGCCGTCGTTCAACCGCAGTGGCGCGCTGGCGCTGGGCGAGGCGTTCGACGCGCGCGACTTCCTGCAGGCCTTGTCCGCACGGGACCTGGCGCTGCAGCTGGACTGAAATCCGTCAGCGCAGGAAGGGCTGCAGCCAGCGCATCTGCGGCTTGTCCTTGCCGTCGGCGGCGGGCTCGAGGGACAGGAAGTAGTCGCCCCACATCGGGCCGCCGGCCCACCACAGCCAGCCGTCCCAGACGTCGGCATTGGCCTGCAGGTGCTTGAGGGCGCCGGCCACGGCCTGCTCGCAGACAGCGTTGGCGCCGCCGCCCAGTTCACCGAGGATGGCGCGGCGCTTGTTGGCCTTGAGCCAGGCGGTGAAGCGCTTCAGCCGCTCGACGCCGATGTCCGGGCTGACGCATTCCGGCGCGGTGCCGGAGCCGTCCTTGTCGAAGTACTGGTGCACCTCGAACACCATGTTGTCGAGCGGGTCGCGGACTTTGTCCATCACCTTGGCGTTGGGCGTGCCGTACCACTTCGATTCGAACCAGCTCCACGCGCCCGTGTAGCCGTTGCCGGGCAGCGTGATGAGGTTGGTCGCGCCGGTCTTGCGGATGGCGTCGATGGCGTCCTGCGCCGCCTGGGCCCAGGTCTCGGTCGGCATGTTGCGCGGCTCGTTGACGAGGCCGAACTGCACCTTGGGGTTGTCCTTGAACTGCAGTGCAAGGCGCCGCCAGAAGTCCGCGAAGGCCGCATAAGGCACCTCGGGCTTGCCGATGTGCACGCCCTTGTAGGCCGCGTAGTTGTGCGGGTCCAGGTTCACGAACAGGCCGCGCGCCGTCGTGCCGTCGACGAACTCGCGCAGGCGGCCGAGCTCGGTCGCGTCGAGCTCGCCCATCAGCGCAGGCTGCAGGCGCTCCCAGCGGAAGCCCACGCGCATGACGTTCATGCCCTTGGCCTGGTAGTAGGCCGTGCTGGCCACCGTCGGATAGACGTAGTCCTTGCCGTAGACGCCGGGGAAGGGCAGCTTATCGCCCCATTCGGCGCTGGACAGGCTGATGCCACGCCATTGCATCGGCGCGGCGTGGGCTGCACTGGCCAGCAGGGCGGCGCAGATCAGGAGTGTCTTCTTCATGCGGAGACCTTGGCCGGTGGTTGGATGCCCAGCGCGGCCAGCACGTCCTGGCAGGCACCCATGGTGTGGTAGTCGGTCTTGCCGGCGGGGCTTTTCTCGTCGGTGACCTTGGCGTTGTCGGGCGCCAGGATGCGATACCAGGCGCCATGCTCGTGGTCGACGAAGTGCTGCCAGGCGTAGGCCCAGATCCGGTCGTACCAGCGCCAGTAGCTCTCGTCGCCGGTGCGTACGGCCAGCCAGGCGGCGGCGGCGAGGCTTTCGGCCTGCACCCAGAAGTATTTGTCGGCATCGCAGACCTCGCCATCAGGGGCGAAGCCGTAGACGAGGCCGCCGTGCTCGCTGTCCCAGCCGCGCTGCATGGCCGTGTCGAAGAAGTGGCGCGCCGTTGGCACCAGCCAAGCCGGCGCGGCGTCGCCCAGGCGCCGCTCCAGCATCAGCAACAGCTTGGCCCATTCGGTGAGGTGGCCGGTCTGGAAGCCCCAGGGCCGGAAGATATTGGTCTTGTCGTCGCGGTTGTAATCCCAGTCGGGCGTCCAGTCGGTGCGGTAGTGCTCCCAGACCAGGCCGCCGGCCAGGGCCGCCTGGCGTTGCGCGATGGACGTCGCCAGCGTCAACGCACGGTCGAGGTAGCGCGCCTCGCCCGTCGCGGCATGGGCGGCCAGCATGGCCTCGCAGGCGTGCATGTTGGCGTTCTGGCCGCGGTAGGGACCCACCTGCCAGTCGGGCGCCGCCTCGTCGGCATAAAGGCCGTGGGCGGGCTCCCAGAAGCGGCGCTCCATCAGCTCGAAGGTGGCGGCGATGCCGTCCCGCGCGCCGGGCACGCCGGCCTCGGCCGCATGCGCGTTGGCCAGCAGCACGAAGGCCAGGCCGTAGCAGTGGTTGGTGCCATCGGTGACGGTGGCTTGGCCGTCCTGCCAGTCCAGCATCCAGGCGTAGCCGCCTTGCGGCTGGGCATGCGCCTGATTCACGAAGGCCAGCGCATGCGCAACATCGTCGACGGAGCCGCCGAACCAGCGCCAGGCCAGCGCGTGGTTGAAGACGAAGCGCGTGCTGCTGACGAGGTGGCGGGTGCGGCGGTCGTAGACGGTGCCGTCGTCCTTGAAGAACTGGAAGCAGCCGCCCGATGGGTCCTTCACGCGCGGCGCGTAGAAGGCCAGCGTGTGGCGCATATGGGCCCACAGTGCGTCGGGCTGGCGCATGTCGGGGAGGGCAGTCATTGCAGGACCTCGGTTTTCAGGAAACGGGTGAGCTCGTCGGCCATCCGGGCGTGGACGTCGATGCGGGGATGGGCCCAGGCAAAGGCCTGGAAGCGATAGGACCAGACCTTGGCATCGCCCTCGCCGCGCAGCGTCTGCACGGCCTGCTGCACGGCGCGCGGGATGGCGGGTTGCTCCTGCGGCGCCGACATGCCGCCCATCAGCAGCACGAGCTTTGCGTGCGGGTAGCGGACGCGCAGCTGGCGCACGAAGGCCAGGTAGCGCGGGCCGAAGTCGGCGGCGATGGGCTGGCCCTTGGACGCCGGGAAGCCATGGTCGTTCTGCCCCAGGTTGAGCAGCACAACGTCGGGCGCGGGGGACTCGAGCGGCGCCTTCGCGGCGTCCTTGCGGGGGGCATCGCGGTCCCAGACATCGGGCATCAGCAGGTCGTGCCAGGTGGCCGTGATGCCGATGCCGCTGACGGCGATGCCGACATAGTCCGCGCCCAGGCGCTCGGCCGTCACGGCGCCGTAGGCGCGAGTGCCGTCGTGGGGGTAGAGGTCTTCGTACTGGTCGTCGGCGACGTCGCCGTTGCAGGCGCCGGCGGTGATGGAGTCGCCGAAGAAGGCCAGCCGCAGCGGGCGGGGCGGCGGTGGGCTCAGCAGCTCGCCGCCTTCGGCCAGGCGCAGGCCCACAAAGACCGTCTCGGCCATCGAGCCCTCGGTGCGCTTGATGAGGCGCAGCGTGTGCTCGCCGAGCGGCAGCGGCTCGCGCAGCCGCCAGTCGGAGGCCGTGTGGCCCGGCACTGCCAGCCAGTGGCGCCGGCCATCGATCTCGACCGTGAAATGGCTGCTGCCCCCGTGCGCGGACTTGAAGCTCAGGCCCAACTGCGTGCCGGTGAAGCGGGCGCGCAGTTCGCTGCCGCTCCAGGCCAGCAATTTGGCTGCACCGGGCGCCGGGCCGACGCGGCCTATCCAGCTCAGCCGCGGGTCGTCGGCGGCGATGAGCTTGCCATTCGCCGAATCACGCTCGAAGGCGCTCGGGCGCATAGCCGGCGGGTAGAGACCGGCCGTCATGACCGCTGCGAAGCTGGCGGGACGGCCGCTGCCTTCCCATTCGTCGCGCCGCACGCGCAGCTGCAACAGGTGGGCCGTGGGTTCGAGGTCGCGGCCGACAACCGTGTAGTGCCAGCCGAGATAGCCCTGTCGGGAGGCCACGAAACCTTGCAGCGTGACCCAGGGGCCGTCATCGACGCGGGCTTCGAGGTTGCGGTAGTGCTCGCTCTCGGCATAGAAGACGGCGACCTCGCTGCCGTAGACGAGGAAACGCGCCTCGGCATCGTCGGCGTTGCTCACCCAGCCGGGCAGCTGCCCCGTCCACTCGGGATGCGCCTCGCCGCCGCGTTCGAAGCCGCGTGACTGGTAGGGCTTGAGCGTGTCGCCCATCAGCAGCCGCGTGAACTCATGGGCGCGGCCGAACAGCGGCTCGGGCAGCGCCGCGGGCGAGGGCCGCGCCGGCGTGGCGCGCAGCGTCTCGGCCAGCGCCTCGGCGATGCGCCGGTGGCCCGTGGCGTTGGGATGCACGGGCTCGTCGTAGAGGGCGGCCCAGTGGTCGGTGCCGGCGTCGACACGGGCTTGCATCCAGCGGCCGAAATCCAGCGCCGCGAGGCCGTAGTGGGCGGCCAGCTTCAGCTGGATGTCGGTTGCGTCGCGCGGCTGGTTGCCCTGTTGCGTCAGGCCCAGCACGACGACGGCGGGCGGTTTCTTCGCGCCGAGCAGCTTGCGCAGCAGGGCCTCATAGCTGCTGCCGCGCACGGCCGGGTCCAGCCACTGGTCGTTGACGCCGAACTCGACGACGACGAGGTCGGGCGACTTGTCCAGCACCTGGGCCTGCAGGCGCTGCACGCCGGCGGCGGAGTCCGTGCCGCTGACGCCGGCGTTGACGAGCTTGACCTTGGGCCCGAGCGATCTGGCCAGCAGCGCGGCCCAGCCTTTCTCGCGCGGCGGGTTCGCGGCATAGCCGGTCGTGATGGATCCGCCGATCGTCGCAAGCGTGATGGGCTCGCCCGCGTCCAGCCGCTGCATGACGGCCTGCAGTCGGGCATCCGCCTGGCTGGCGGCCGGCAGCGTCAGGGACAGAGCCAAGGCCAATCCTTTCAACATCGTCTTCAACCTCGGCCGCGCGACGGCAGGCGTGGCGGGAAAGCCGCGCCGGCTCTTCTGTTTACTAAACGACTTGATTATGTCGCGCAAGTTCAGCGCTGGCGCCGTCTGTGTCGTCTGGAAAACATCGGGACTATCCCCGAGTGTCGGCGCCAAGTCAGAGAAACAGAATGCGCAACAAAACAATGTTTAGCTTTGGCCAGGGCGAGGCAGGAGACTTGCCGCAGCCACTCGTGGCATGCGGCGCTACGGCGGGCATGGGCCGGCCGCAGCGTCTCCTGTCGACAACCTGGCGTGCGACACGACGACTGGCATGACGTGGAAATTTCAACGTTGACTGATCTGCATGAGGGCTGGCTGCTGGCCGAGGCGCCCGCGGGCCTGGAAGGTGCCGCGCTGGCCGGCCTGCCCGATGAAGCCTGGCTGCCGGCCGCGGTGCCGGGCACGGCCCATGGCGCGCTGCTGGCCGCCGGGCGCATCCCCGATCCCTTCTATGGCCGCAACGAGACCGAGGTGCTGTGGGTGGCCGAGCGCCGCTGGGCCTGGAAGACCTCCTTCGACGGCGGCGAACTGGCCGAGCACGAAGACCTCGTCTTCGAAGGCCTGGACACCTACTGCAGCGTGTGGCTGAACGGCGAGAAGCTGCTGGCCACCGACAACATGTTCGTGCCGCACCGCGTCGATGTGCGGTCGAGGCTGCGGCCCGGCCGCAACGAACTGCTGCTGTGCTTCGAGCCGGCATTGGCCGAGGCCAGCAAGGTCGAGGCCGTGCATGGCAAGCGCCAGTTGTGGAACGGCGACAGTGCGCGTCTGCATGTGCGCAAGGCGCAATACCACTTCGGCTGGGACTGGGGCCCGGAGCTCGTCACCTGCGGCCCATGGCGGGCCGTGCGCCGGCACGGCTGGTCGGCGCGTATCGTCGACCTGCATTGCCGCAGCGAAGTCGATGTGGCCGGGCGCAGCGCGACGCTGAACATCCGGGCGCGCGTCGAAGGCGCCGCCACACGCTGCGCCCTCGAACTGCTGGACCCGGACGGCCGCTGCGTCGCCTCGCGCGTCGTGCCCGCGGCCGACGCGGTGAGCGCGACGCTGTCCTTAACCGACGCGCAGCTGTGGTGGCCCTGCGGCCTCGGCGAGCAGCCGCTGTACACGCTGGTGGCCCAGCTGCAGGACGACGAAGGCCGCGTGCTGGCCGTCGACCAGCGCCGCATCGGCCTGCGCACGCTGCGCCTCGTGCAGGGCGCCGTGCAGGGCGAGGCGGGCAGCAGCTTCCACTTCGAGGTCAACGGGCAGGACGTCTTTGCCGGCGGCGCCAACTGGATCCCGGACGACAACCTGCTGGAGCGCATCACGCCGGCCCGCTACCGCGAGCGCGTGGCGCAGGCGGCCGCCGCCAACATGAACATGCTGCGCGTCTGGGGCGGAGGCATCTACGAGCAGGAGGCCTTCTACGAGGCCTGCGACGAACTCGGCGTGCTGGTGTGGCAGGACTTCATGTTCGCCTGCGGCATCTACCCGGCCAACGAGGCCTTCCAGGCCAGCGTGCGCGCCGAGGCCGAGGCCGCCGTGAAGCGGCTGCGCCACCACGCCTGCATGGCGCTCTGGTGCGGCAACAACGAGGACTACATGATTGCCGAGTCACAGGGCTTGGCAGGGCCCGGCATCCCGGCGGACAAGTTCGAAGCGCGTGCCATCTACGAGGGCCTGCTGCCCGAGGTCTGCGCCGCGCTGGACCCGGACCGCGCCTACTGGCCCGGCAGCCCGTTCACGCCGGGTGATGGCGCGAAGTCCTCCGACATGACGGTCGGCGACCGCCACAGCTGGGAAGTCTGGCACCAGCAGATGCTGCCCTACCAGCGCTATGGCGACGTGCAGGCCCGTTTCGTCAGCGAGTTCGGCATGCAATCCTGCCCGTCGCTGGCGCTGTTCGAATCGGTGCTGCCCGAGGACGAGCGTTTCCCCGAGAGCCGCACCGTGCAGTGGCACAACAAGGCGGGGTCGCCGACCGGGCCGGACGGCCACCGCCGCCTAGCCGTCTACCTGGCCGACAACCTGCGCGTCGGCCCGACGCTGGCCGAGCATGTCTACGCGACGCAGTTCGTGCAGGCCGAGGCCATGCGCGTGGCCTACCAGGACTTCCGCCGTCGCTGGCAGCAGCCCGGCGCACGGGCCGTCGGTGGCGCGCTGGTGTGGCAGCTCAACGACTGCTGGCCCGTGACGAGCTGGGCGCTGATCGATTCGTCCGGCACGGTCAAGCCGGCCTGGCATGCGGTGCGCCGCGCGCTCGCGCCGCTGGCCGTGGCGGTGCGGCTGGAGGCGGGGCAGGCGCGGCTGGCCGTCATGAATGGCGGCCTTGAGGGCCTGATGCTGACGCTGCGGCTGCGCGTGTTCGCGCTGGATGGTCGCCAACTGGCCAGCACGCGCGTTGCCCAGCAGGTGGCCGCCTCGGCCAGCGTCGAGACGGTGCAAGCCCTGCCGGCCTTCGACGGCCCGGTGGCCGCCGAGCTGTGTGCGCTCGATGAGCAGGGCCGCGAGCTGGCCCGCGACGTCGCCTGGACCGAGCCCTTTCGCTTCTATGGCCTGAGCGGTGCGCGCATCGAGGTCCGCGTCGAAGGCCAGGACTTGCTGCTCGACACCGATCGTCCGGTCAAAGGCCTGTGGTTCGCGGGCAACGGCCTCGCGCTGGACGACAACTTCATTGACCTGATGCCGGGATCGAGCCGGCGTGTTGCATCAAGGATCGCGCTACCAACACTCATCCAGGCCGTCGCGCTCGATCACGACACCTGGCAGATCCACACTGGCCAATAGAGGAGGCGCATTCCAGGCGGAATGAGTGAATCCCCTGTGGTTGATTGCCCTGATGGCGATGGGCTCAATGCTTTTTACCGTTACCAAAAAGGCGCCGATGCCCACATTGGCAGCCGCAGCACCAGGCCCGAAGGGCCGAATGTTTCCCACCAAAGAGGAGCAACGAGGATGAGACATTTCAAACAGACAACCTTGTCATTGGCGGCAGCCCAGGCCTTGATGGCCTTGGCGATGCCGGCGATGGCGCAGACGACGGCGCCGGCCGCCGAGAAGTCGCAGCAACTGGAGACCGTGGTCGTCTCGGGCCAGCGCGCTGCGCTGCAATCGGCCCAAAAGATCAAGCAGAACTCGGATGAGATCGTCGACTCCATCGTCGCCGATGACATCGGCAAGCTGCCCGATCGCTCGGTGTCCGAAGTGCTGCAGCGCATCGTCGGCGTGACCATGGACCGCGTGATGGCCCGTGGCGACCCGGCCCACTTCTCGGTCGAAGGCTCCGGCGTCATCATCCGCGGCCTGACCTATGTGTCGTCGCAGCTGAACAGCCGCGAGAGCTTCTCGGCCAACGGCGGGCGTGGCCTCAGCTTCGAGGACGTGCCGCCCGAGCTGATGGCTGGCGTGGACGTCTACAAGAACCCGTCGGCCGAGCAGATCGAAGGCGCCATCGGCGGCTTGGTGAACCTGCGTACGGCGCTGCCGTTCGACTACGGCGGCTTCAAGGCCGGTTTCGGCGCTTCGGTGACCAAGAACAAGCTGGGCGACAAGACCAAGCCTTCCTTCTCGGGCCTGTTGTCCAACACCTGGAACACGCCCATCGGCAAGGTCGGCCTGCTGATCGACGTGGCGCATTCGGAAAGCGCCACGCGCACCGACGGCATGTTCGTCGACCCCTATTTCCAGGTCGTCGAGAAGTGGAAGACCGACGCCGACAACAACCAGTACTACCGCCCCGTGGCGGGCAACCACTGGTTCCCCAAGGCGGTGGGCTGGCGCACGCTGGAATTCGACCGCAAGCGCCAGGGCACCTACCTCGCCGCGCAGTGGAAGAAGGACGACTGGGCCGCCTCGGCCACGCACTTCCGTTCCAAGTACAACTTCTACTGGGACGAAAGCGCCATCGACAGCCAGGCTGACCCGTACAACGCGGTCATCTCGTCCGACGCCAAGTGGGGCAGCAATGGCGCGCTGCTGACCGGCACCATCACCGACCCGGCGCACGGCGGCATCCCCTTCAACGCGAACACCCGCTTCGCCAAGCGCAATTCGCTGACGAAGGAAAGCACGTTCAACCTCGTCTGGACGCCGACACCCGCGCTGCGCATCGCCAACGACTTCCAGTTCATCGAGTCCACCACCAGCAGCTTCGACTCCACGGTCGCCACCGGCATCAACATGCCCAAGGAGACGGTCGACTTCACGGGCGACATGCCGCGCCTGGTGCTGGACCAGGCGGACACGGCCTATCTGCAGGATCCGTCCAAGTACTACTGGGGCTTCACGATGGAGCACCTGGACAAGAGCCGCGCAACGCAGAAGGCCTGGAAGGGCGACGTGAAGTACACGTTCGACCATCCGGTGGTCCACGATCTGCGCGTGGGCCTGCGGCTGACGGATCGCGACGTCAACAACGTCGTCAGCAACCCCAGCTACAACTGGAAGGCCGTCACGCAGACCTGGCAGTCGGCCGAGTTCGATGCCGGCGCCCGGGACCAGTCCTGGGACTGGCACCCGATCCGCTCGCTGGCCTATCTGTCGCGCTTCGGCGGCGAAACCCAGGTCAAGTCGTTCAACAACTTCATGAACGGCAAGAACTCGGTGGCGTCGCTGGTGCTGCCCAAGATGGCGGTGGCCGCCAACTACCCGGAGTCCTACGCGACGCTGCACAGCTACTACGACATCCTCTGTACCGAGTACAAGCGGCAACTGCAGGGCCCCAACGCGGCGGCCTGCCCCGTGTCGTGGGCGCCAGCGGCCTTCGGTGAGGACTCGCCGAACAGCAACAAGCAGCACGAGAAGACGGCCGCGGCCTACGCGCAACTGCGCTTCGGCTTCGACGAGTGGAACGTGCCCGTCGACGGCAACGTCGGCCTGCGGCTGGTGCGTACCCAGTACAACACGACGGGCTACAGCTCCTTGGTGTTCAACAGCACCGCTGCAGCGACGGCGCCTAACCTCGTGGGCACCATCCCGACGTTCACGCCCTATCTGACCCCGATCGAGGTTGACAACAAGTACACCAACGCGCTGCCGAGCCTGAACCTGCGCTGGAAGGCCAACGACAAGATGCAACTGCGCTTCGCCTTTGCGAAGGCGATTGCAAGGCCGGACTTCAGCGATCTGCAACCCAACCTGGCCCTGACCGCCGGGTCGGCGACAACGCGTACCGTGGTGCTCGATCCCAACACGACACCGCCCACGACGCAGATCCTCATCGACGACCTGAAGAACGTCGGCTCGGCACTTGGCAACCCGGCGCTCAGGCCGGTCAAGTCCAACCAGTTCGATCTGTCGGGCGAGTGGTACCTGGACCGGGCCAGCTCTGTGACCTTGGCAGCCTTCCACAAGGACCTCAAGGACGTCATCGTCAACCAGGTGGGCGTGCTTCAGGCCAAGGACACGACGGGCAAGTCCTGGGACTTCGCCTACTCGACCAAGGTCAATGGCGCGAAGGGCTGGGCGCGCGGTGTCGAATTGGCTGTGCAGCATTACTTCAACGGCTTGCCCAGCCTGCTGGCCGGCCTGGGCGTGCAGGCCAACTTCACCTACGTGGATAGCAAGCAGTCGCGCTACAACTCGGTGGACTCGGCCTGGTGCAGCAGTCGCGCGGACGGCACGAACCTGAACCTGTTCGCCAACGGCTGCGATACCAATGCACAGTCCTACGGCGGCCTGCCTTTGCCCAACCTGTCACGCAAGGCCTACAACCTGGCCATCCTGTATGACAACGGTCCGTTGTCTGCACGCCTGGCCTATGCCTGGCGCGGCAAATACCTCAACGGCGTGGCCTTCCCGGACAACACGGGCCCGAACCAGACCAACGGTCTGAACGGCAACCCCGACAGCCCGAGCTATGGCCGCAACAACATGCCGCTGGGCCTGCCGCTGTGGACCGCCGACTATGGCCAGCTGGACCTGGGTGTGCACTACAAGCTCACGCAGAACCTGCAGATCGGCTTCGAAGGGCAGAACCTGACCGACTCGGTCTACAAGCAGTTGATGCAGCAGCACATCGGCTTCATGGGCCGCACCTGGTTCGCCTCCGGCCCGCGTTACACGCTCACGGCGCGGTTGACCTACTGATGGATGGCCGGGTTTGTCCCGGCTTCCAACGGGCCTGGCGCTGCGGCGCCGGGCCTTTTTTTTGGGTTAGTGTCCCGACACAGAACAACGGCGCCCGGCACGCGGCGCCACATGGAGAGACAGCGCATGCATGACGACCGGGCGATACGCCGCATCGTGATCGTGGGCGGCGGCACGGCAGGCTGGATGAGCGCCGCGCCGCTGGCCCAGCTGATGGGCCGCGGCGACCATGGCGCGCGCTGCGAGATCGTGCTGGTCGAGTCGCCCGAGATCGGCACCGTCGGCGTCGGCGAGGCCACGCTGCCCACCATCCGCTTCTACAACCGCACGCTGGAACTCGACAGCGCCGACTTCATCCGCAAGACCCAGGCGAGCTTCAAGCTGGGCATCGAATTCAAGGACTGGGGCCACGTCGGCAACCGCTTCTTCCACGGTTTCGGCGAATTCGGCCCGGCCATCCTGAACCGCTCGTCGGTGATGCACTGGCTGCGCCTGAACGCCCAGGGCGGCATGGGCAGTCACGAGGACTGCTCGACCGCCACCGTGATGGCCCTGCGCAACCGCTTCGTGCCGCCGGAAGGCGGCGAGGTCGTATCGGCGGCTAATGCCTATTCCTACGCCTTCCATTTCGACGCCGGCCTGTACGCGGCCTATCTGCGCGAGTACGCGCTGGTGCGCGGCGTCAAGCGCGAGGAGGGCACCATCGTCGACGTGTCGCTGCGCCCGGGCGACGGCTTCGTGACCGCGGTGACGCTGGCTGACGGCCGGCGCATCGAGGGTGACCTCTTCATCGACTGCTCGGGCTTTCGCGCGCTGCTCATCGAAGGTGTCTGCAAGGCCGGCTATCACGACTGGACACACTGGCTGCCCTGCGACAGCGCCCAGGCCGTGCCCTGCGAGCGGGTGGAGCCGCTGACACCGTACACGACGTCCACCGCACGCAGCGCCGGCTGGCAGTGGCGCATCCCGCTGCAGCACCGCACCGGCAACGGCCACGTCTACTGCAGCAGCTACTCCAGCGACGAAGAAGCCGGCCGCGTGCTGATGAGCAACCTGGACGGCGCCGCACAGGCCGACCCGCGCCAGCTGCGCTTCAGGACCGGCATGCGCAAGAAGGCCTGGGACCGCAACGTCGTCGCCATCGGCCTGTCGTCGGGCTTCCTGGAGCCGCTGGAGTCCACCAGCATCCAGCTCATCATGGACGGCGTCGGCCGCCTCATCGAGCTCTTCCCCGACCGCCGCTGCGACAGCTTTCTTGCGGACGAGTACAACCGCCGCATGGCGTGCCAGTACGAGTCCATCCGCGACTTCATCGTGCTGCACTACAAGCTGAACCAACGCGACGACAGCGAGTTCTGGCGCTACTGCGCGGCCATGTCCATCCCGGACACGCTGCAGCACCAGATCGAGATCTTCCGCAACAGCGGCCGCGTCGCCATCCTCGACCCCGACAGCTTTGCCGAGCCGTCCTGGGTGTCGCTCTTCCTGGGCCTGGGGCTCAGGCCGCAGCGCCACGACCCGCTGTTGAAGCAGGTCGATGAACAAGCGCTGCGTACCCACTTCCAGCGCCTGCGCCAGGCCATCTCGCAGACCGTGGACGGCATGCCTGACCATGGCGCCTTCATCGACCAGCACGTCAAGGCCGCAGCCATGGAGATGGCCAAAGCATGAGCAACGACCAACCCATCCGCCGCATCGTCATCGTCGGTGGCGGTTCCGCCGGCTGGATGTGCGCCGCGCCGCTCAGCCAGATGTTCGGCGCGCAGCCGGGCGGAGCTGCCAACCCGGTGGGCTGCGAGATCGTCCTCGTCGAGTCGCCCGAGATCGGCACCGTCGGCGTCGGCGAGGCGACGCTGCCCAGCATCCGCCACTACAACGACGCGCTGGAGCTCGACAACGCCGACTTCATGCGCAAGACACAGGCGAGCTTCAAGCTCGGCATCGAGTTCAAGGACTGGGGGCGCGTCGGCAACCGCTTCTTCCACGGCTTCGGCGGCTTCGGTCCCGCCATCGTCAACCGCTCGTCCGTGGCGCACTGGCTGCGGCTGGACGGCCAGGGCGGCATGCCCAGCTACGAGGAATGGTCCACCGCCACCGTGATGGCGCGGCGCAACCGCTTCACGCTGCCCGAGGCGGGCGCGCCGTCGGCGGCCAACTCCTTCTCCTACGCCTTCCACTTCGACGCCGGCCTGTACGCGGCCTATCTGCGCGACTACGCGCTGGCGCGTGGCGTCAAGCGCGAGGAGGGCACCATCGTCGACGTGTCGCTGCGCCCCGGCGACGGCTTCGTGACCGCGGTGACGCTGGCTGACGGCCGGCGCATCGAGGGCGACCTCTTCATCGACTGCTCGGGCTTTCGCGCGCTGCTCATCGAAGGTGTCTGCAAGGCCGGCTATCACGACTGGACACACTGGCTGCCCTGCGACAGCGCCCAGGCCGTGCCTTGCGATAAGGTGCTGCCGCTGACGCCGTACACGACGTCCACCGCCCACAGCGCTGGCTGGCAGTGGCGCATCCCGCTGCAGCACCGCACCGGCAACGGCCATGTCTACTGCAGCGGCCACATCAGCGACGAAGAAGCCGGCCGTGTGCTGATGAGCCACCTTGACGGCACGCCGCAAGGCGAGCCGCGGCAACTGCGTTTCAAGACCGGACTGCGCAAGCGCGTCTGGGACCGCAACGTCGTCGCCGTGGGCCTGTCCTCCGGCTTTCTGGAGCCGCTGGAATCGACCAGTCTGTCCCTCGTCATCCACGGCGTCAGCGCGCTGGTGGAGCTTTTTCCGGACAGGCGTTGCGAGCCACACCTCGTGGACGAATACAACCGCCGCATGGCGCGCCAGTACGAGTCCATCCGCGACTTCATCATCCTGCACTACAAGCAGACGGCGCGCGACGACAGCGAGTTCTGGCGCTACTGCCGGGACATGTCCATCCCCGACACGCTGGCCCACCAGATCGAGAACTTCCGCCGCAACGGCCGCGTCGTCATCCTGGATCGTGACAGCTTCGGCGAGGACTCGTGGTACTCGCTCTTCCTCGGGCTGGGCATCCAGCCGCAGGGGCTGGACCCGCTGCTGAAGCAGGTCGATGAAGCCCAGCTGCGAGAACACTTCAAGCGGCTGCAGCTGGCCATCTCGCGCACGGTGGACGGCATGCCTGACCACGCGGCCTATCTTGACCGTATGGTGGGGGCCGGGGCCTGAGAGGGTGAGAGCAAATCCAGCATGCCCGCCTTGACGCCCCAAACCGCCCCACTCGTCGTTGCAAATGCTCGCCGTAGCCCGAGCTACGGCTGTGCTTTGCGCCTCGATTGAGGCGCTTTGGAACGCCCTTTCGGGCATGCCGGATTCCCTCTCACCCTCTGAGGGCTCAGGCGCAGTCCCAGCCGAGGCGCACCGCGCCACAGTGCCGGCAGACGAATTTGTAGAAGGCGTTGTCGCCCGCGGGCTCGTAGTCCCGCGTGGCGGCGGCCCATTGCTTGGCGGTCTTGCCGTAGTGCTGCTGCCAGTCGGCCTTGGTAGCCTCGCTCGCGTCTTCCACGTCATCCTCCGGCGCATCGCCGTGGAACTCGCAGGCATCGTTGCAATGCGCCAGCCATTCCTCCTGCTGCCAGCAGGAGTAGCCCGGCGTGCGCAGGCTCACCTCGTCGATGACGTCCTGCGCCACGCCGGCCTGCTCGAGCGGCTGCGCGTCCGAAAAACGCGCCCCCAGCTTGCCGGCCGCCGAGCCGTCTGCAATGCACCAGGGGCAGAGCTTCTCGTCCAGGTCGGTGGTCGCGTAGACCGGCTGCACATAGACGAAGCCGCGCGCCTGGCCACAACAGACGCAGGTGATCTGGCGCGGTTCGATGGCGCCGGTGGCCAGCGGGTCGGGGTGGTAGCGGAAGAAGGGCAGGTCCATGCCGCCACGCTAACAGAGCCCCCTGCCTGACGACTCAGCGCCCCGCGCGCTCCCGCAGGAAGTCCGCATACGCCAGCGCGCTGCGCTTGAGCGTGCGCTGCTGCGTCTCGAAGTCCACGTGCACGAGGCCGAAGCGGCGCTCGTAGCCGAAGGCCCATTCGAAGTTGTCCATCAGAGACCAGATGAAGTAGCCGTCCACCTTGACGCCGTTGTCCATCGCCCGCGAGCAGGCCGCGAAGTGACGCTTGAGATAGGACTGGCGCTGGACGTCGTCCACCTCGCCGCTGGCATCCACCGAGTCGTGGCTGGACATGCCGTTCTCCGTCACGTACAGCGGCGGCAGGTTGGGGTAGTCGCGCTTGAAGGCCTCGAACAGGTCCTGCATGCCCTGCGGGTAGACCTCCCAGTCCATCGTCGTGCGCTCCACGCCCTCGTGGCGCACCCAGTCCATCGTGTCGGGCCCCTTGGAGGCCAGCACGGCGCGGCTGTAGAAGTTGATGCCGAGGTAGTCGATGGGACGCTTGATGATGTCCATGTCGCCATCCAGCACCAGCGGCTCGCAGCCCTTCCACAGGCGCCACAGGTCCTTGGGGTATTCGCCCTTGAGCAGCGGGTCCAGCACCCAGCGGTTCTGGAAGGTCTCGAAGAGGGACGCGGCATCGCGGTCCTCGGCCGTGTCCTTGTCGGCATAACCCGGCGCGCAATTGGCGACGATGCCGTGCAGCGCCTGCGGTGCGTTGGCGCGCAGCGCGGGCAGGGCCAGGCCATGGCCCAGCAGCAGGTGGTGCATGGCCTGGGCGGCCCAGCGGTCGCTCTGCAGGCCCGGCGCGTGGTGGCCGTTGCCATAGCCGAGGTAGGCCGAGCACCAGGGCTCGTTGTGCGTCGTCCAGGCGGCCACGTCGCCATGGCCGGCCAGTTCGCGGCTCATCAGGTCGGCGTAGTCGGCGAAGCGCCAGGCCGTCTCGCGGTTCAGCCAACCACCCTTGTCTTCGAGGTGCTGCGGCAGGTCCCAGTGGTAGAGCGTGACGAAGGCCTGGATGTCGCGCTGGCCCAGGCCGTCGAGCAGGCGCTTGTAGAAATCGATGCCACGGACGTTGGGCTTGCCGGCGGCGTCCATCACGCGCGGCCAGGCGATGGAGAAGCGGTAGGCGTCCACGCCAAGGCGCTTCAGGATGTCGAGGTCTTCGTCGAGGCGGTGGTAGTGGTCGCAGGCCACGTCGCCGTTCTCGCCGCGCAGCACCTTGCCGGGCGTCGCGCAGAAGCGGTCCCAGATGGATTCCAGCCGGCCGTCCTCGAAGGCGGCACCCTCGATCTGGTAGGACGAGGTGCCGGCGCCGAAGACGAAGTCGCGGCGGTTCATCCGCGAGTCGGCGGGCGGAGAGACGAGATCGGCGAGCGAGGTGGGAGGAGGATTCAGGTCCATGGGGCAGGGTGGGTCGGGTCAGGGAGGATCAGGCGGAAGGCGGCAGCGCCTGCAGGGCGTCGCGCCACGGGGTCAGGGCTTGCGGGTCGGCGGGCAGCGGGCCGCGCACGCCGCAGATGAAGGCCGCATAGCAGTTGGCCAGCGCCAGCGTCATGGGCAGGTCGTGCCCGAGCGCGAGGCCGGCCAGCAGCATGGCCGTGAACGAGTCGCCGGCGCCGACGGTGTCGATCAGGCGGGGCTGCGGCTCGCCCGGCCCGTCGGCCAGCAGCGCGCCGCCCGGGCCGTAGAAGCGCCAGCCGTCGGCGCCCAGCGTCAGCACGACGCGTTGCAGCGCGAAGCGGTCCATCAGTGCGGCGACCTGGGCCGCTTCGTCGCCGTCGGCGCCGAACCAGTCGGCCAGCCGCGCGAGTTCCTCGTCATTGACCTTGACCCAGTCGGCCAGCATCAGCGACTCCGCGGCGAACAGCGCGTTGTCGGTGCCCGGGCGCAGGTTCAGGTCCAGGAAGCGCAGGCCCGCGAAGGACTTGGCCAGCGCGCGGATGGCGGTGCGCGACACGGCGTGGCGCTGGGCCAGGCTGCCGAAATAGAGGATCGAGGCCTGGGCGCCAGCCAGCGCGCTGTGGGCGGGCTCAAAGGCGAGATGGTCCCACGCGGCATCGGCATGGATCTCGAAGCTGTGGCCGCCGCCAGGCTTCTCGTGCACGCTGACGCGGCCTGTCGCCCGGGCCGGGTCGCGCTGCAGGCCTTGCTGGCCGAGGCCGTAGCGCCGAGCGCTGTCCAGCACGAGGCGGCCGTTGTCGTCATCGGCGCCGATGCGACTGACGAACAGCGTGGTGGCACCCAGCGCTGCCAGGGACCGCGCGACGTTGAAGGGCGCCCCACCGGCCACCGGGCCGTCATGGAATTCATCCACCAGGGCTTCGCCCAGGACGGCAATGGAACAAGGAAGCATCGGCACGCGGGAAGGGAATGAAATATTTGCTGCAACAATAATTGTTTAGTGAACAATCGGCAACAGGGGCCATCCCGCGGCGCCACCGCCGGTATCAGAGGGGCGGTTGCTGCCGGTATTGACGGGGTGCCTGCAGCGGCGATGCCACAATCGCGCCGTTTTTCGGGGAACTAAACAGCAGCGAGGGTTGGGGCAATGGCCGACAAGCGGGGAGTGACCATTCGGGAGCTGGCACAGGCGGCAGGCGTGTCCATCGGGACGGTGTCGCGCGCGCTGAAGGGCCAGCCGGGCCTGTCGGAGCAGACCCGCAGCCAGGTGCTCGAAGTCGCCCAGCAGCTCGGCTACGACTCGGCCAAGCTGCGCACCGGCAAGCCGCGGCGCATGCTGTTCCTGTACAGCCGCCACCTGGGCTCGCTGGCCAACAACCCCTTCTATTCCTATGTGCTGCACGGCGCCGAGACGGCCTGCCGCGAGGCCGGCGTGCCGCTGAGCATCATGTCGGTGGTGGCGGGCGACGATATCGCCGGCCAGGTGCGCCGCCACGAGGCGGACGCGCTGCTCGGCGCCGGTTATTTCGATCCCGAAAGCATGGACGGCATCCGCCGCTGCGAACTGCCGCTGGTGCTGGTGGACCACTTCTTCCCCGGCGTGCGCTGCATCAACGACGACAACCAGCTGGGGGCCTGGCTGGCCACGCGCCACCTGCTGGAGGGCGACCCCCGGCGCATCGCCGCCATCTTCGGCCCGCTGGCGCACTACTCGACGTCGCTGCGCGCCAAGGGCTTCCGCCGTGCGCTGTTCGAGGCCGGCCGCCTGTTCGACCCCGACTACGAGGTCACGCTGGACCCGGCGCTGGAATACCGCGACGCCGGCCGCGACGCGATGCGCCGCCTGCTGGAACTGCCCGAGCCGCCCGACGCCGTGTTCGCCTACAACGACTCGACGGCCTTGCTCGGCATGGAGGTGTGCCAGGAGCATGGCCTGCGCGTGCCCGAGGACATCCGCTTCATCGGCTACGACGACATCGAGGAGGCTTCGCACAGCAAGCCGCCGCTGTCGACCGTGAAGATGGACAAGGAGGCCCTGGGCCTGATGGCGGCGCGCGCGCTGATCGAGGGCGACGTGGAACCCAACGACGCGTCGCTGCCGGTCGAGCTGGTGGTGCGCGAGAGTTCGCGTGCCGGCCCGTCAGCGGCCGAGGCGGCCCCGGCGCGCAAGACGAAGCGCCGCGCGGCCACGGCCGGGCGCTGAATGCGGGGACCGGTTCCTAAGGTCTAACCCGCTTTCGTTCGGCCATACGCTGAACAAAAATCTCGCTGTTTACTAAAATTTGTGTCACCGCAGGTGACCGAGGAGACAGCGTGATTGCCGACAGCGATGGAGTCGCCTTGCCCATGACGCAGCGCCCGGGGGCTCCCGTGGCGGCGTCCAGCTCGACGGGTGTGGCCGACCGCGTGCCCGTGCCGCAGAAGATCGGCTTCGGCCTCGGCTCCTTCCTCGACATGTGGGGCCACTGGCTCTACCAGTCGCTCGTCTTCCACGTCTTCAACGTCTTCCTGGGCGTGGCGCCCGGGCTGATCTCGACGGTCATCTTCCTGAAGATCATCGTCGACGGCGTGTCGGACGCGCTGTTCGGCTGGATCTCCGACAACACGCGCACGCGCTGGGGGCGCCGGCGGCCCTTCATCCTCGTCGGCGGCATCCTGGCGGGCATCGGCCTGCCGCTGATGTTCGCGGTGGGCCGCGGCTGGAGCGACAACGAGTACTTCGTCTTCATGCTCGTGTCGACCTGCCTCTACGTGCCGGTCATGAGCTGCTTCAACATGCCCTGGAACAGCCTGGGCGCGGAAATGACGCCCGACTACCACGAGCGCACGCGCGTGATGTCGTGGAAGAACGCGATCCAGAAGATCCCCGAGCTGGCGATGTTCGTCGCCGCGCAGTTCACGACGCTGGCCATCTTCAACGACGCTTCGGGCAAGCCCGACATCCTGAAGGGCGCCCAGGTCTACACCAGCATCCTCGGCGGCATCATGGTCGTGGTGGCCATCGCGATCTTCCTGCTGACGCGCGAGCGCTACTACGGGAAGGTCGTCGCGCAGGCCAGGCAGCGCGTGCCCTTCAAGGACACGCTCTACCGCACGCTGAAGAACCGGCCCTTCCGCCAGATGCTGGGCACGATGATGGCCTACAACATGGCCACGTCCATGGTGGGCCTGCTGGGCTATTACGCGACCGTCTACTACGTCTGCGGCGGCAACGTCGTCGAGGCCACGAAGTGGAACTCCATGATGGGCATGGCCGGCCTCGTCTGCGGCTTGTGCGGCATCTTCTTCGCCGGCTGGGTGGCGCGGCACTGGGGCAAGCGCAATGCGCTGATGACGGTGCTGGTGCTGGGCATCGGGGCCTTCATCGGCGACTGGTTCTTCTACAACCCGGAGCTGCCCTGGCTGCAGCTGTTCGCCAGCGGCGGCGTGGCCTTCGTCGCCGCGGGCTTCTGGACCATCTACGGCTCGGCCATGGCCGATGTCATCGACCACGATGAACTGAGCAGCGGCCAGCGCCGCGAGGGCTCGTTCGCGGCCTGCGGCTCATGGATCTCCAAGGTCGGCCTGGCCCTGGGCAACGGCGCCTCGGGCTGGGTGCTGATGTTCACCGGCTTCGACGCCAAGCTGCCCGTGCAGGGCGAGGACGCGCTGTTCCTGATCCGCGTGGCCCTGTCCGGCATCCCCATCCTCGGCCTGCTGATCGCGCTCTATGTCGTGTCGCGCTACTTCCTGACGGAGAAGCGCATGCACGAGATCCGCGCCGAGCTGGAAGCGCGGCGCGGCACCGTCTGATCAGTAACCCGCGGTGAAGCGCGCGCGGCGGTGCTGCGGCGCTTCCAGCTCGTTGACGATGGCCACGGCCAGGTCCTCGACGCTGATGCGGCTCTCGCCCTTGGCGTCGAACACCGGCTCCTCACCGCCGAGGCGGAACCGGGCCGTGCGCGTGCCCGGCTCCAGGTGGATGGCCGGTGACAGGAAGGTCCAGTCCAGGCCGGTCTGGTCGGCGCGCAGGCGGTTCAGCGCCTCGCGGGCCGCCAGCGCGCCCTGCTTCCATTCGGCCGGGAAGGCCGGCGAGTCGACGAGCTGCTGGCCCGGCGCAATGAACAGGCTGCCCGCGCCGCCGACGACGATGAGGCGCACGCCGGCCTTGCCCGCCGCCGCCGCGATGGCATCGCTGCCGCGCAGGAAGTCGTCGTGCAGATTGGGGTTGGCCCAGCCGGCGTTGAAGGCGCTCACGATGGCGTCCACGCCCTTCAGTTCCGCGGCGAGGTCGCCACCGCCGAGCACGTCGACAGCGCGCACTTCCAGCCCGGGGCGCGCGGCCAGCTTGGCCGCGTCGCGCTGCAGCGCGCGCACCTGGTGGTCGCGGTTCAGCAGTTCATTCAGCACGGCCTTGCCGACAAAGCCGGTGGCACCGATGAGGGCGATGTTCATGGAGTTCTCCAAAGCAATCAGGTTTTGATGGAGCTATTGTTTCGGCTTCACAATGCGCCGATAAGTCGGCTCATATCGCCAGGACTGTTTAGAAAAACTTCATGCTCGACCAGCTCAAGCGCATGGCCGTGTTTGCCAGCGTCATCCGCCACGGCAGTTTTGCCGCCGCCGCGCGCCAGTTGCGCACCAGCACCTCGGCCGTCAGCCAGCAGGTGAGGGCGCTGGAGGCCGACATGGGCGTCACGCTGCTGCACCGCTCGACGCGCAAGCTCAGCCTGACGCCGGCCGGCGAGCGCTTCCACGCCGGCTGCGCGGCCATGGTGGCCGCCGCCGAGGCGGCCCAGGCCCAGTTGCAGTCGCTGCGCGACGCGCCCGAGGGCGAACTGCGCATCGCGATGACGGTGGGCTTCGGCCGCCGCATCGGGCCCGCGCTGGCGCCGCTGCTGGCGGCCCACCCGGGGCTCACGCTGCACCTGCAGGTGGAGGACGGCTTCACCGACCTCGTCGCCCACCGCATCGACCTCGCCATCCGCTTCGGCCGCCTGCCCGACAGCCAGTGGGTGGCCCAGCGCATCGGCACCCTGCACACGGCGCTGTACGCATCGCCGGCCTATTTGACCCGCCATGGCGTGCCGGCCACGCCGGACGCGCTGCGCCAGGCCGACTGGATGTTCATCCACGAGGGCACCGACACCGCGCGCCGCCTGCTGGGCGCGGAGCTCAGCGTGGCGCCGCGTTACACCAGCAACAACCAGCTGACGCTGCAGCAGCTCTGCGAAGCCGGCCTGGGCCTCGCGCTGCTGGGCGACGAGGACGTCGCCGAGTCCGTCGCCGCCGGGCGGCTGCTGCGTCTGGACACCGAACTGGCCCTGCCCGAGCTGCCCGTCTGGGCGCTGACGCCGCAGCGCGATGCGCAACCGGCCAAGGTCAGGCACGCCATCGCGGCGTTGAAGTCCTTCCTGGAGACCGTGCAATGAAAGGCACGCTCACCCAATGGGACGACGCCAAGGGCTATGGCTTCATCACACCGGACGGCGGCGGCGGCAAGTGCTTCGTCCACGCGAAGGCCTTCGGCCTGCGGCCGCACCGGCCCTTTGTCGGCGAGCGGCTGAGCTACCGTGAGGGCCAGGACGCGCAGGGCAAGAAGCGGGCGCAGGACGTGCAGAGCCTCGCACCCCGGGCCGCGCCGCCTGTACCCCGACCGCGCGACGGCGGCCGCGTCGTGCTGCTGATCCCGGCCTTCGCCGCCTTCGTGCTGGTGGTGCACCTGCTGTGGGGCGTGCCCAACTGGCTCTGGGGGATCTACACGGCCATGAGCCTGGCGACCTTCATCACCTATTGGCTGGACAAGCGCGCCGCCGCCCGCGGCGACTGGCGCGTGCCCGAGAACACGCTGCATGCGCTGGCGCTGGGCTGTGGCTGGCCCGGCGCGCTGCTGGCGCAGCAGACGCTGCGGCACAAGAGCGCCAAGGCGGCTTTCCGGCGCGTCTACTGGGCGATGGTGGTGCTCAACGTCGCGGCCTTCGCCGCGGTGTTCACGCCGCTGTTCAGAAGCTGAATTCGCCGAGGCCTTCAATGCTCAGCGAGCCGTGGACTTCGCCCGTGGTCGGATGCAGCCCGCCCCAGGCGCCCGTCGTCACGACGGTGCCCGCCTGAACGGCGGCGCCGTTGCGTGTCGCATGCGCGAACCAGGCCGGCAGCACGCCGGCCGGGTCGGCCAGCGAATGGCCGCCGCGGCGCACGATGGTGTGCTGGCCGGGCAGCGCCAGGCGCCATTCGAGCTGGGCCCAGTCCAGCGTGCGATAGGGCTGCCACTCGCCCAGCAGCAGGCCGGCGTTGGATTGATGGTCGGCCATGCGCAGCAGTGCCAGCGCCTCCAGGCCCTCGGCCCAGCGCGACGCGACCAGCTCGACGGCGATGCACATTGCCTCCGGCTGGCCCGCCGTATCGACGCGCAGCGCCACCTCGGCTTCCACGCCGAGCAGCGCGGTGCCGGCCAGCGGGTTCACCGGCGAATGGCTGAACGGGCCTTGCGGGCCAGCGCCGCCGGACTTCCAGCGGTCGAACCGCCAGCCCAGCGCCGCGGCGACGCCTTCCTGCACGGCATAGGCGTCGGCCTCGTCACGCACGGCGTCGAGCCAGTCGGCGGCGTTCAGGCGGGTGCCCTCACGGTGGGCGGCGGTAAGGGCGTTGATCAGGGCTTGGGTCATGCGCAGATTCTTGACGAAATCCCGCTGCCGCCCACCTCTAAGATGGCGCCGCAGGCGGGCCGATGCGGCCCGTCCAAGCCAAACAACCAAGGTCGTGCGCCTCCCTGAGCGCGACCTCCTTTCTGGAATTAGCATGTCATTGAAGTTGGGCCTGGTGGGCATCGGCAAGATCGCCCGTGATCAACACATTCCTTCGATCGCCGCCGACCCGCGCTTCTCGCTGGTCGCCTGCGCCAGCCGCAACGCGCGAGTGGACGGCGTGGCCAACTTCGCCGACGTCGAGACCATGCTCGCCGAGATGCCCGACCTCGACGCCATCTCCATCTGCACGCCGCCGCAGGCGCACTTCGAGGCGGCCCTGGCGGCGCTGCGCGCCGGCAAGCACGTCATGCTCGAGAAGCCGCCCGCGGCGACGACGCGCCACATCTCGCTGCTGCAGGACGAGGCCGCGCGCCATGGCCGCACGTTGTTCCAGACCTGGCATTCGCGCTTCGCCGCGGGCGTGGCCCTCGCGCGCGACTGGGCGCGCCAATCCACGCTGACCGGCGGCACGATCCGCTGGAAGGAAGACGTCTACCAGTGGCATCCCGGCCAGCAATGGCTGTGGGACGCGGGCGGCCTTGGCGTGTTCGATCCCGGCATCAACGCGCTGTCCATGCTGACCGAGGTGCTGCCCGTGGAGGCCTTCGTGCACAAGGCCGTGCTGGAGTTCCCCGAGAACCAGCAGGCGCCCATCGCGGCCCGGCTGGACCTGCGCACCGAGGCCGGCCTCGCTATCGACGCCGAATTTGACTTCCGCCAGACGGGCGACCAGACCTGGGACATCGAGCTGTTCAGCAGCACCGGCCGCCTGCGCCTGGCTAACGGTGGCGGCCTGCTGGAGATCGATGGCAAGCAACTGGTGGCCGCCGGCCCGCTGGAGGGCGAATACCCGGGGCTCTACGCCCGCTTTGCCGAGCTGTGCGCAGCCGGCAAGAGCGAGGTCGACTGGCGGCCCTTCCAGCTGGTGGCGGACGCCTTCCTGATCGGCGAGCGGCGCATCGTGGCGGCGCACAAGGTCTGACGGGGGCTTGCAGAATTGCCAGTGACCCGGCGGCAGCGTCTTTTCCTGACCCGGTAAGCTTGGCCCGTTCGCCTCGAGGAGTAGCGTCATGTCCAGTCCACTTGCAACCATCGAAGCCGAAGCCCTGCTGCTGTCCCCGGAGGATCGCGCTGTTCTGGCGGATCACCTTCTTGCCAGCCTGGCATCCGAACGTGAAGTTGAGGATGCGTGGGCGGTGGAGGTGGCGCGACGGGTCATAGAGGTCGAGGCTGGCCGCATGTCCCTGTCACCCGTCGAAGAAGCAATCGCCCGCGCCCGGCAATCGCTTCAGTGAAGGTTTCGATTGCCGCCGAGGCGGAGAAGGAACTGGTTGAAGGCGCCGGCTTCTATGGGCAGCGATCCGGCGCCGAGCTTGGACTTGCCTTCATCGCCGAGTTTGAGCGCACCGTCGAGCTGCTTCGATCTCAACCGATGCTCGGTGCGCCATGGCGCGGGGCAAACCGGGCTATTGGAAGGGGCGGCGCTGATGTTTCCCGGTGCCTGTCGGCCCGGTGCCATTACCCAAACCTGAAACTCGACGCCGTCACGGCGCCCATGAACCCGGTCTCGTGATAGTTGCGGGTCGCCGTGTCGCCCTCGGCGGCACCGGCGGCCACCATCAGCGGCAGCAGGTGTTCCTCGCGTGGATGAGCCAGCCGGGCCGATGGCGCCTGTGCCCAGGCCAGCAGCCGCTCGGCACGGCCCTCGGGTGAGGGCAGGGCGGCCTGCAGCCAGGCGTCGAACTGGGCCGACGGTTCCTTGCCCTGCAGGCCGTACAGGCGCAGGTTGTGGAAGCTGAAGCCGCTGCCGAGGATCAGCACGCCTTCGTCGCGCAGCGGCGCCAGCGCGCGGCCCAGCGCCAGGTGGTCGGCCGGGCTCAGCCCGCGCTTCAGCGACAGCTGCACGACCCGCACGTCGGCGTTGGGGTACATCGGCACCAGCGTGCAGAAGGCACCGTGGTCGAAGCCGCGCCTGTCGTCCCGCGCCGCGGGCAGGCCGGCGGCCTCGATGAGGGCCACGACGCGCTCGGCCAGCGCCGGATTGCCCGGGGCCGGGTAGACCACCTCGTAGGTGTGCGGCGGGAAGCCACCGTAGTCGTAGAGCATGCCCGGCGCGGGCGAGGTCATCACCGTGAAGGCGGACTCCTCCCAGTGCGCCGAGATCATCAGGATGGCTTTCGGCTTTTCCGGCAGCGTGGCCGGCAGCGCCTGCAGCGAGGCTTCCAGCTGAGCGTGGGCCCGGCGGTAGTCGCCGTCCATGAACGGCCAGGGGCCGCCGCCGTGGGAGAGGAAGAAGGTGGGCTGTCTCATGATGGGTCTCAGTTTGAGCCGCGTGCGCTTCCCCGGGGTTCAAGCTGATCGGGCACACCGCTCAAAGCGCCTGAATGCCAGCCCCGATAATCCGCGCCCCATGTCCGATCCCCGCATCCCCCCCATCCTCGACGAGCCCCGCTCGGCCGACGAGTTCTTCCGCGACGGCGATGCGCCCGTGGACTCGCTGCTGTGGTGGCAGCTGGACCGCCACGAGGCGTTGATGGCCGCGCAGCGCGCGCTGTTCGGCGGCGAGGCGGCCTGGGTGCGGCTGCGGGTGTGGGTGTTCCTGGAGCTGATGGCGCTGCCGGCCGCGCGGCTGACGCGGGACGAGCTGAACCGCCACTTCCACCACGTCAAGGAAGACGCACTGGAGACCGTGCTCAAGCGCCTGCGCGACGCCGCGCTGCTGCACTGGGACGCATCGACGCAGACCTATGCCATCACGCCGCTGGCGCAGTCGGTCGTCGGCATGCTGCAGCCGCTGACGGCCGACACCGCCGGCCCCGACGACGACCTCGCCGCGCTGCTGGCCGGCGTGGCCGGCGCCCACCAGCTGGGCCTGCTGGAGCCGCAGCAGCTACACATGCTGCAGGCGCAGCTGGCGCGGCTGCGCGAGGAGTTCGCCGATGCGATGGCCAGCGGCAGCGAGTTCGAGCTGCGCCGCGCCAACGCCCGCTTCGAGCGCGCCATCGCGCTGGTGGAGCGCGCCAGCGACGCCGTCAAGGCCATCATCGAGCAGGCCCAGGCCAGCGGCCATGCGCGGCTGGAGCGGCTCGCGCGCGAATTGGCCGGCGCCCAGGCCGGGCTGCTGGTCATGGCCAGCCAGTTCAACCGCGCGCTGCAGCAGGCCGATCGCCAGCGCGTGACGCTGGGTTCCACCGGCGTGACGACGACCGACCTGCGCCAGTGGCTGCAGCGCGTGCCTGACCTCGCGGCGCTGATGGGCGATGCGCTGACCACCGGCGTGCAGCCGGCGCTGGTGGCCGCGCAGGAGCTGGTGGACGGCGCCGAGGCCGAGTTCGAGCGCGACCGGCCCAAGCCCGCCGACGTGGCCGGCCTGCCGGCCGCGCAGGCGGCGCCCGATGGCCGGCTGGAGGTGCTGAGCCTGCCGCCCGAGCTGGGCGCGCTGCAGGCGCTGCTGGACGGCTGGACGAGCGAGGGCCGCGGCAGCCAGCCCGTGACGCCGGCCGTGCTGGGCGGCAGCTACGCGTCGGCCGCCTACCGCGCGCAGCTGCTGCCGCTGCTGGGCGACCCGCAGGCCCGCCACCTGAAGGGCGCCACCGGCGACATGGCCCGCCAGCCCTGGCGCGTGAGGTGGAGCGCCGAGCAGGGCCCCGTGGACGACGAGGCCGTGGCCTGGATGAGCCGCGGCGATCTCTTGAGCGAATCCGAATGAACAACTTCGACGACGCCGCGAGTCTCGCGGCCCAACTGCTGGCCCGCCGCTGGCTGCCCCGCACGCATCCGCTGGTCAAGCGCGCGCTGATCGACGCCGACCTGTGGGCCGCCGTCACGGCGCGCCTGGCTGGCGTCGGGCTCAAGCTGGTGGACAACGTCTACGCCGAGCATGTCAGCGTCGCGCTGCTGCGCCCGGCCGAGAGCGCGGTGTTCGGCGAGACCGGGCTGGGCGCCAACAACAACCTGGACCTGCCGCGCGACGGCGTGTCGCTGCTGGTGGTGCTGTGGAGCCTCATCGTGCTGCCCAAGCGCCAGCGCCAGATCAACCGGGCCGACGCGGCCGGTGACAGCCAGGGCGAGATGTTCGCCGCCGACAAGCCGCTGCCCACGGCGGCCAGCGTCGCGCCCGTGCTGAGCTACCGCAGCCTGCTGGCCGACTTCGGCGACCAGCTCGGCAAGAAAGTGCGGCTGGACGGCAACCTGAAGGCGCTGGAGCGCCACGGCTTCATCACGCGCCGCGGCGAGGACATCGCCGAGGGCCCGCTGCTGGACCTGCTGCTGGACTACGACCAGCTCGCGCCGCGCATCCTCGACGGCGCGCTGGCCGACGTGCTGGCGCGCGCGACGGATGCCGTCGCCGCACCTGCGATCGCGCAGATCCAGGCCGCCCGCAACGAAGAAGAACAAGCACCGAGTGAGGACTGATGTTCCATCTCCAAACCCTCGAACTGCTGCACTGGGACTACTGCCAGCGCGTCACGCTGCCTCTCGACGGCAACATCATCACCATCGCCGGCCCCAACGGCTCGGGCAAGACGACGCTGCTGGATGCGCTGCGCACGCTGCTGGGCCTGGAGTGCTCGGGCGGCCGCACCTTCCGCACCTATGCCCGCCACGCCAATGCCGAGACGGCCTGGCTGCGGGCGCTGGTGGACAACCGCCCGCGCGGCCGGCAAAACAGCAGCCGGCCGTTCGCGTCGTCGCTGCTGTATGCCGACCAGGTCACGCTGGCTTGCCGCATCGAGCGCCAGGGTGGCGACTGGGTGCGGCGCTACCTCATCGTCGAGGGCGCCGTCGAGATCGAGAAGCTGGCCGAGAAGGGCGAGCGCGAGTGGCTGGGCATCGAGGCCTGGCGCAAGCGCCTGGAGGCTGCCGGCCTGACGCGTGCCATCGGCCGGGTGCTGGCGCTGGAGCAGGGCCAGACCGACCGGCTCTGCGAGCTGTCTCCGAAGGAGCTGCTGCGCCTCGTCTTCGAGGTCTTTGGCGACCAGGAGGTGCTGGACCGCTACGAGCAGGCGCGCAGCCATCAACAGCAGCTCGCCAAGGAAGTGCAGACCGCCGAGGGCGAGCTGGCACGCACCCAGGCCCAGCTGGCAGAGCTGGCCAACCGCGTCAACAACTACAAGCAGTGGCAGCTGAAGATCGCCGAGCGCGAGCGGCTGGCCACCGAGGTGCTGCCCGTCATGCAGTGGAGCGAGGCGCGCGAGCGCCTGGCCCGCGACGGCCGCGAGCTGCACCGCGCGCGGCTGTTCGCGGCGGCCGACGCGCGGGCACTGTCGGCCAAGCGCGCCGGCCTGCACCAGCTGTTTGCCGACCACGAAGCGACGAAGAAGCGGCTGGCCGAGCTCGACGGCGAGAAGCGCGAGGCCCGCGCCGCCTTCGACACGGCGCGCGACGCGGAGAAGCCCGTCGAGGCGACCGTGAAGCGCGAGGACGAACTGCGCGCGCTGGCCGACGTCGAGGCCGATGCTGCCGCGCTGGCCGCCCGCACGCAGGCTTTGGCCGCCGACAAGGATCGCCTGCGCGGCGACTACACGCGCTGGAACGACAAGCTGCTGCACGTGCAGGGCCTGCTGGCCGAGCTGAAGGACAAGCGCCTGCCGCCGCCGCCCGCCGAGGTGAGGCCGCTGCGCCAGGCACTGGACGAAGCCGGCATCGCCCACCATGTCGTGGCCGACTGCATCGACATCGCCGACGAGCACTGGCGCGCCGCCGCCGAGGGCGTGCTGCGCGGTTCGCGCTGGGTCATCGTGCTGAAGCACCGCAGCGATGAAGCCCGCGCTTTCGGCATCGCCGCGAAGCAGAAGTACCGGCACTACGTCGTCTCCGACGCCGCGCCCGTGCCGCAGGCAAGACCCGGCTCGCTGCTGGCCGCGCTGAAGGTCAGCGCGCCGCTGCCCACCTGGCTGGCCCGCCAGCTCGACGGCATCCGCTGCGTGGCCAGCACCGAGGAGGGGTCGGGTACCGGCGGCGAATGGATCACGCCCGATGCCTATTACCGCGATGGCCGCGGTGGCCGCAGCGTCGCCATTCCGGCGTCGGACCACCAGTTCGGCGCCAATGCCGTCGCGTCGCGCCGCGCGTCGCTGGAGGGCGAACTGGCCCGCATCGACAAGGAGCTGACCGGCCTCGCCAAGGCCCAGGCCGAGGTGGAGCGCCAGCTCAAGGACGCCCAGCGCGCTGCGCAGGGCCACAAGGCCGCCGTGGAACTGGGCGAGCGCGCCGACGAATTCGCCGAGGCGCGTGCGCGTCTGCCGGCGCTGAAGCAGGCCCGGGCCGAGGCCAGCACGCGCATGACGACCGTGGAGGCCGAGCACGACCGGCTGCTGAAGGCCTCCGGCGTGCACGAGCAGAACTACGAGCGCGCCCAGCTGGAACTCAAGGACGGCGAGGAACGCCAGGCCCGCACGTCGCGCGAGCATGGCGAACGCCGCAAGGCGCTGCACGCCGCGGCGCGGGAGTCTCGCGAGGCGGGCGCCAAGTTCCCGCCGCGCTGGACCACCGCCATCGCGTTGCAGGCGCTGCGCAACGACTTCGAGAACGCACGCCAGGCTCAGCTGCGCGCCGACCGCGTCGACCGCGAACTGGCTGACGGCCTCTGGGAGACCGACGCTACCGTCATCGACCGCCATACGCGCATGGAGATGCAGGTGCGCGAGGAGGAGGTCCAGCTCAGCGACCGCCGCGCCAGCAATGCGCTGGCCGCCACCGCCGCCAGCAACGCGCGCGAGCGCTACATCGACGTGCTGCGCGCCACGGTGCGCCGCTACAAGAAGAACGTCGCCGAGCTGGGCGAGCTGGCCGGCGTCGCGGCCGAGGCGCAGTTGCCGCACCTGGACAACGACGACACCGTGCTGGCCCAGGCCGGCCTGCATGTGAAGTTCAACTTCGACGGCAAGGGCGAGGTCGGCCTGAACGACGGCGAGGCCTCGGGCGGCCAGCAGGTGCTGAAGAGCCTGATCCTGCTCGTCGGCCTGATGAAGGACGACGAGACGCCCGGCGGCTTCGTCTTCATCGACGAGCCCTTTGCCCACCTGGACGTGCGCAACATCCAGCTCGTCGGCCACTTCCTGCGCAGCACGCGCGCGCAATACCTGCTGACGACGCCGATCACGCACAACGTCGAGGTCTTCGAGCCCAGCGAGATCACGCTGGTGACGAGCAAGAAGCCACGCGGCGAGCGCTGGGCGCCGCCGATCGCGGTGCTGGCGCGGCGGCCGGAGGTCAGTGAATACGCATGAGCTGAGCGCCAGCCGCACGCGCCGCCACCTGGGCGCGGCGCAGGCGGTGTGGCCCGCTGCGCTGCCATCGCTGCGCGCCGACGAGCGCGAGCTGCTGGTCGACTGGCTGCGCGGCAGCGCCGAGACCCGCCCCTGGCAAAGCCTGCTGCAGGCGGCCGGGCCGGGCCGCATCGAGCTGGCGGATACACTGTCGCAGAAGGCGTTGGAAACGGGCCTGGCGACGCGGCATGAGCGCAGCGAGCATGGGCGCTGGTGGCCCGTGAAGCTTTGCTGGGTCGAGCTGGAGAAGCTGCAGGCCGCGCTGGGCCTGGCGACCCGCAGCGACCGGGACGCGCGCATGGCGGCGCTGACGCAACGGCTGGATGGGCTGATGGCGGACGACCTCGTCGGCGAGGCGGCCCAGGCGCTGGCCGAGACGCGCATGGCCGCGACGACCACCGAGGCGCGGGCGGCGCTGCTGGAAGCGCTGCGCCGCTGGGTGGCCGAAGGCCGCACGGGGCTGCGCCGCGATTTCGCACTGCACCTGGGCCACACCAAGGCCATCTCCGCCGGCGAATGGGGCTGGCTGGAACGGCACTTCGACCTGCCGGCGCTGGGCATCGACGCCTTCGCGCCGACACTGACGCTGGCCGGTGACGCTCGCCTGCAATGGCCCGGTGGCCGCGGCCTCGACCTCGGCGTGGGGCCTTTTCTCACCGTGCCTGCGGACGCCCTCCAGGACTTGCAGCGTGTGGACGCGCCGCCGGCTCGCTGGTGGCTGATCGAGAACCGCGCCAGCTTCGAGAAGCAGGCGGCGCGGCGCGCGCCGGGCGACGCCCTCGTCTGGATCGCCGGCCGGCCAACGCGCGCCTGGGGCGAGGCCGTGTCGCGCTTGATCGCGCTGGCACCCGCTCCGGCCGCCATCAGCGCGGATGCCGACCCCGCCGGCATCGAAATCGCGCTGGCCGCCGCCGAGCCCTGGGAGCGCGCCGGCCTGGCCTGGACAGCGACGGCGATGGAGCCCGCACGCCTGTACCGGCCCGGCCTGCAGCCGCTGGGCCGCTACGACCGCGGCGTGCTGGAGCGGCTGGCGACGCGCACGCTGCCGCCCGAACTGGCCGCGCTGCGCGACGCACTCGCCGAACGCGGCGTCAAGGCCGAGCAGGAGGGCTGGTTGTGACCGAAGGCTGGGACTGCCCGTCGCCCTTCACGCTGGCGCTGACGCCGGTTGCCGAGCACATCGACGGCCTGGGCCACACCAACAACGCCGTCTATGTGCAGTGGTGCGAGCAGGCCGGCTGGGCGCATTCAGAGGCGCTGGGCCTCACGCTCGACGACTACCGCCGCCTGGACCGGGCGATGGCCATCCGCGAGGGCCACTACGACTACCTGCTGCCGTCCTTCGAAGGCGAGGCCCTGGTGCTGGGCACATGGCTCACGGCCAGCGACGGCCGGCTGACGATGGAGCGGTGCTTCCAGCTGCGCCGCGCGAGCGATGGCGTGACGCTGGTGCGCGGGCGCTGGCTGCTGGTCTGCATCGCGATCAGCGATGGCCGGCCCAAGCGCATGCCGGCGGAGTTCGTGTCGATCTATGAGGCGGCCCTCATCGGCTAGACGACGTAGAAGCCGGCTCGTGTCAGCCTGACGACGGAGCCCTTCACCGCGACGTGAATGAGCAGTCCGCCCGTCTCACCGACGCGTACGTCGTAGCCGGATTCCTCGTCGCCGTAGATGCTGGTGATGAGCTCCAGCCAGCTCGGCTCGCGATTCCACTCGGCCATGAGCCTGCGCCCCTCCTCGTCGAGGCCGTCCTGCCAGGTGAGGTCGTGCAAAGATTGGATGATGAGGTCGGCCCGCGCATGGCTGATGCCAGGTCCGAGCCGCGCTTCGACGCTGTGCCGTCCTGCTGTGAAGCGCCAGACCGTCACGTCGTCCCGGTTGCTGCTGGCGGCCACCCAGCCGTCTTGCCGATAGACCGTGCTGCCGCGCCTCCACCAGGGACATGTCTCCCCTGTCTCGGTGCCGCGGCCCAGGTAGAGCCTTTGCCAGCTGCGCTTGTTGCCTTCGACCCGCTGTAATGAGTCGACGCGTATCGCCGGGCAACCGGCTGGTGGCGCGAAGTAATCGCCGCACATGCGCAAGGGGCCGGTCATGCCTATTCGCTTGGCCAGTGTCAAGATGGTTTGCCTGTCGTGAGCCGAGAGATGGTCGGCGCTGCCGCACTCGTCGGCGCGGGCGCTGGGCACGGCGAGCAGTGCCAACAGCAGAAGAACGAGAGGTGTCTTGAGCGGCATGGAGGTCACTGTACGTGCCAAATGGATATACGATTTATATATGAATCGTATATAGTCAGGGCATGGGAATCGTCAAAATCTCCGATCCACTGCACGAGAGCCTGCGCGTTGCGAGCCAGGCCCTGTCGCGCTCCATCAATGCCCAGGCCGAGCACTGGATGCGCATCGGCATGCTGGCTGAACTGCATCCGCAACTGAGTCATGCCGAGATCTGCCAGCTGCTGATCCGCGCCGAACAGGAGGGCGGGCTGGACCTGGCGCGCGTGGCGGGTTGGGCTCGACCAGCAAAAGCCAAGGGGGCTCGCGCATGAAGAGCATCAAGCTGCGCACGCCCGAGGAAGTCGCCAAGGCCCGCAAGGCCGGCCACCTGATCGCCGAGGTGCTGGCCATGCTGAAGCCCCACGTCGTGCCCGGCGTGACGACCGAGGAGCTGGACGACATCTGCCACGACTACATCGTCCGTACGCTCAAGTGCATTCCCTCCAACGTCGGCTACCACGGCTTTCCGAAGACGGCCTGCATCTCGCCCAACCACGTCGTCTGCCACGGCATCCCGAGCAAGGACAAGAAGCTGAAGAAGGGCGACATCGTCAACGTCGACGTGACGCTGACGACGCCCGACGGCTGGTTCGGCGACAGCAGCCGCATGTTCATCGTCGGCGAGGCCAATGTGCTGGCGCGCCGGCTCGTCATGACGACCTATGAGGCGCTGCGCGCCGGCATCCGCCAGGTGCGCCCGGGTGCGACGCTGGGCGACGTGGGCCATGCCATCCAGAAGGTCGCGCACGCGGCCGGCTTCAGCGTCGTGCGCGAGTACGGCGGGCACGGCATCGGCGACATCTATCACGACGACCCGCACGTGAACCACTTCGGCCGCCCCGGCGAAGGGCTGAGGCTGCAGGAGGGCATGATCTTCACGATCGAGCCCATGATCAACGCGGGCGGCGCCGGCATCCGCGAGTTGAATGACGGCTGGACTGTCGTCACTCGCGACCACTCGCTGTCGTCGCAGTGGGAGCACATGGTGACGGTCACCAAGGACGGCTTCGAGATCCTGACGCCCTGGCCGGATGGCCTGGGGGAGTACCCAGCCATCGAGTAGGCGCCGGCCTACGGGCCGACGCAGGCTGCGCCGGCCCACGGCTGGCCCCGGGTGCGGGACAGTTCCTGCGTGAGCAACGGGAGCCCGCCATGACCATCGCCACCGAAGCCTTTGCCCAGTTCCTCCGCGAGCGCGAGGCCGCGTCGCTCGACTATGTGCGCGGCCAGGGCGAGAGCTTCATGGCGCTGGCCGCGAGCGACGGTGCGGCGAGTTTCTTCCCGCCCGGCGGCGGGTTTGTCGAAGGCGTGACCGACGTGAACGAGCGCTACGCCAAGGACGTGCAGGCCTTCGACGAGAAGACGGAAAGCAGCCGCTTCGAGATCTTCCACAGCGGGGCCGATGGCGACATCGGCTACTGGACCGGCCTGCAGCACGCCCGCGTGCAGATGAAGGGCCAGGACGAGCCGGTGGCGATGACGCTGCGCGTCACCGAGGTGTTCCGGCAGGGAACCGGCGGCTGGAAGATCGTGCACCGCCACGCCGACTTGCTGGCCGAGCCGCAGGCCAAGCCGGGCGGTTCGGGCGGTTGAGCCTCACTCCGCGGCGTCCGTGCCGCGACCTCCATAGGCCCCAGAACCGCTTCGGTCTCGGGCCAGGCGTAGGTTGGGGTGAGCTTGCGAACCCCAACGTTTCGGGAACTTGTTGGGGTTCACTGTGTTCACCCCAACCTACCGCGCTTTGCCCCTCTGCCAGTAGGTGCGGACACGGGTGAAAACCGATGCGGTGCGGCGAGAGGTCGGCCATGATCTTCAAATGCAAGCTTCAACACCTCCAGCTTCTTCGCCGACTGGAATAGCCGTATCAAGCCCAGCCAGTGCGCAGTTCGTGATTCCGGGTTCACCAGCATCTTCAGGACAAGGAATTTCTATCACTCTGGCGCTCATGCCACCGTCTCCGCAAACTGTCTGGGAAAACGGTGCGGTGGTCGTAGCGCTCGCTGCATTCGCGGGCGTGCTGGCAACGTCGTATTGCGCCCACCGCAGGATGCTCCGGGAGCTGAGTGCTGCAGCAAGAAATGCCACCATCGAGCGAGAACAGACTCGGGATCAGGCCCAGCTAGACCGGCAGCATGCCGCGGATGAGGCTCACAAAGAGCGCATTGCGGGCACTCGTCGCGAGGTGTACTTGGAAGCAATTGCTGCCCTTGGAACCGCGCAAGAGTTTTTGGGCGGCCTTGCTAATGGAGAGCTGGACTCGTCGAGCTACCAGCGAGGAATGATGCCGTTGAACACGGCGGTGAATCGAATTGCGGTCGTAGGCGAGGTCGAGACAGTGAAAACAGCGCGTGACCTTGTGACCTCGTTAAACGAGAGTTATTTCAAGGCGGCTGTCATGGTGTTGCCGCTGGCTGAGCAGCGTTGGGAGATCAAGCACCAGCACGAGCGTTGGGAGGCATCTCAAGTCGAGATCAAGCGGATCTTGGCGGCAATGACGAATCACAACGAGTCAAGTAGCACCGATCAGCAAGCTTTTGACGCTTTGATGGCGTCCTTCAAGTCTCAGCAGCGCGTCGCGCAGTCGGCTTCCGAAGCGGAGCAGCGTGCGCATCAGGCGCTCATCCTAGGAAAGATGCAGTACGCTGATTTCATCGTTGCAATGTCACGCGATCTTGCGCTAATGCTCGACGTGCTCGCAGACAGTGTGCGGCGGGAGCTGAACATCGAAACGGACTTTGCTTCTTTCAGGGCGCAGACGCTGGAGATGTTGAACCGCGTGCAACGCGCTATGGCGGATTTCAAAGCAACGATTGCTGCGAAGCAAGCGGAGTCCGCATAGCTGGACCGACCTCGCGGGTGTCCCCGGCTCGAAAAAGCGCGTAGGTCGGGGTGGCAACCCCAACACTGTCAACGTGTTGGAAGTTGGGGGCCGCAGGCTCTACCCAACCTACCGGCTGCGCATCACTCCACCGGCGCCGCCGCCCGCCGCAACTCTCGCGCCGCCTCCACCATCCTCCCCAACGCCGCCTCCGTCTCCGCCCACCCCCGCGTCTTCAACCCGCAGTCCGGGTTGACCCACAGCAGCTCAGGCGGAATGACCTCGGCGGCCTTCTTCAGCAGGCGCAGCATCTCCGCCGTGTCGGGCACGCGCGGCGAGTGGATGTCGTAGACGCCGGGGCCGATCTCGTTCGGATACTTGAACTGCCCGAAGCCGCGCAGCAGCTCCATGTCGGAGCGGCTGGTCTCGATGGTGATGACGTCGGCATCCATCGCGGCGATCTCGGGGAGGATGTCGTTGAACTCCGAGTAGCACATGTGGGTGTGGATCTGCGTGTCGTCGCGCACGGGGCTGGCGGCCACGCGGAAGGCGCGGGTGGCCCAGCCGAGGTAGTGCCCCCAAGCCTCGCGGCGCAGCGGCAGGCCTTCGCGGATGGCGGGCTCGTCGATCTGGATGATGGCGATGCCGGCGGCTTCCAGGTCGGCCACCTCGTCGCGGATGGCCAGTGCGATCTGCAGCGCGGTGTCGGCGCGCGGCTGGTCGTCACGCACGAAGGACCATTGCAGGATGGTGATGGGGCCGGTCAGCATGCCCTTCATCGGCTTGTCCGTCAGGCCCTGCGCGTAGACGGTCCAGTCCACCGTCATCGCCTTGGGGCGTGACACGTCGCCGAACAGCACCGGCGGCTTCACGCAACGCGAGCCGTAGCTCTGCACCCAGCCGTTGGCCGTGAAGGCGAAGCCGGCGAGCTGCTCGCCAAAGTACTCGACCATGTCGTTGCGCTCGGCCTCGCCATGCACCAGCACGTCCAGGCCCAGCGCTTCCTGCTTGCTGACGGCGATCTGGATCTCGCGCTGCATGGCTTCGCGGTAGGCGGCCTCATTCAGCGTGCCGCGCTTGAAGGCGGCGCGGGCGGCGCGGATCTCGGGCGTCTGCGGAAAGGAGCCGATGGTCGTGGTCGGGAAGGCCGGTAGCCGCAGGCGCTGGCGTTGCGCGGCCTGGCGGGCGGGGAAGGGCGAGCGGCGCTGGTCGGCATCGGCGGGCAGGGCCTTGATGCGGGCCGCGACGCCGGCGTTGCGCACGCGCCGGCTGGCGATGCGGTTGGCGCGGGCAATGCGCGACTCGGCCAGCTCGCGGGCCACGCCGGCTTCGTCGCCCCACAGCGCGCGCTTCAGCACGCGCAGCTCGTCCAGCTTTTCGACGGCACCGGCCAGCCAGCCTTGCAGCTCCGTGTCCAGCGACTTGTCGTGGCGCAGGCTGAAGGGCACGTGCAGCAGCGAGCACGACGGCGCCACCCACAGCCGGCCGCCGCGCAACTCCTGCACCCGGCGCAGTTGCGCCAGCGCGGCGTCGAGGTCGCTGCGCCAGATGTTGCGGCCGTCGACGATGCCCACCGACAGCTCGCGGTCCAGCGGCAGGCGCCGCGCCACGGGTAGCAGCTCCTCGGGCGCACGCACGGCGTCGACGTGCAGGCCGGCCACGGGCAGTTCGCAGGCCAGGTCGAGGTTGTCGGCCAACGGCGAGAAGTAGGTGGCCAGCAGCAGCGGCTGGCCGACGACGCCCAGGCGCGCATAGGCCTGGCGCAGCGCGTTCTGCCAGGCGGGGCCGAGGTCCAGGCCGAGGATGGGCTCGTCCAGCTGCACCCAGGTCACGCCGCGGGCGGCGAGGCGGGTCAGCAGCTGTTCGTAGACGGGCAGCAGTCGCTTCAGCAAGGCCAGGCGGTCGAAGCCGTCCTGCTTGCTCTTGCCCAGGTAGAGGAAGCTCACCGGCCCCAGCAGCGCGACCTTGGGGCTGGCGGGCAGCGCGATGGCTTCATCCACTTCGGCCAGCAGGCGTTCGGCATGCAGGCCGAAGTCGGTGGCGGCGTCGAACTCGGGCACGAGGTAGTGGTAGTTGGTATCGAACCACTTGGTCATTTCCAGCGCGGGCGTGCCGTCGCCGTGTGAGCCGCCGCAGCCGCAGGCCTCGGTGTGGGTCGTCGTACCGCGGGCCATCGTGAAGTAGCGCTCCAGCGCCGTCTCCTGGCCCGTGAAGCCGAAGCGCGGCGGCTCGCAGCCGAGCAGTTGGATCAGGTCGGCAACATGGTCGTAGAGGGCGAAGTCGCCGACGGTGACATGGTCCAGCCCGGCGTCCAGCTGCAGCTGCCAGTGGCGGGCGCGCAGCGCGGCGGCCTGCGCTTCCAGCCCGGCGGCAGGCAGCTCACCGCGCCAGTGGCGCTCCAGTGCCGTCTTCAGTTCGCGGTGCTCGCCGATGCGCGGGAAGCCCAGAATATGAGTCTTGATCATGACGAATTGAATAGTGATGAATTTCGTTCGTGATGATCGGCAGTCGTGCACAATGAATCAAACGAAACGTTTTTGGGTTCATCAACAGTCCTGCTCATGCAAACGCCACTCGAACTGCGTCATCTGCGCACGCTGCTCGCCCTACGCGAGGCCGGCAATCTGTCCCGCGCGGCGCAGTTGCTGAACCTCACGCAGTCGGCGCTGTCCCACCAGCTCAAGGGGCTGGAGGAGCACTACGGCGCCGAGCTGTTTGCACGCAAAAGCAACCCGCTCGCGTTCGGCGCCGTCGGCCAGCGGCTGCTGAAGCTGGCCGACGCCGTGCTGCCCCGCGTCGACGAAGCCGACCGCGACGTGCGCCGGCTCGTGGATGGCTCGGCCGGCCAGCTGCGCATCGCCGTGGAATGCCACACCTGCTTCGACTGGCTGATGCCGGCGATGGATGCCTTCCGCGAGCGCTGGCCCGAGGTGGAGCTGGACATCGTGTCGGGCTTCCAGGCCGACCCCGTGGGCCTGCTGCACCAGGACCGCGCCGAGCTGGCCATCGTGTCGGACGTGGACGCCGACGAGACCGGTGTCGCCGTGCACCCGCTGTTCAGCTTCGAGATCGTCGCGCTGCTGCCCAAGGGGCACGTCTTGCTCGGCAAGCCCTGGCTGGAAGCGGCCGACTTCGCCGGCCAGACGCTGATCACCTACCCGGTGCCCGACGACATGCTGGACCTCGTGCGCCGCGTGCTGCAACCCGCCGGCATCACGCCGCCGCGCCGGACCAGCGAGCTGACGGTGGCGATGCTGCAACTGGTGGCCAGCGGCCGCGGCATCGCGGCGCTGCCGCTGTGGGCGGTGGAAGGCTACCTGGCGCGCGGCTATGTGGCGCGGCAACGCATCGGCGAAGCGGGGCTGACTGGGCGGCTCTACGCCGTCAGCACGCCGGCGCTTGCGGCCAAGCCCTTCCTGGCCGACTTCGTGCGGCTGATGCGCGAGACCTCGCTGCTGAACCTGGCCGGCGTGAGCCTTCTCTAGTTGCGCGCATGCGTGACGCGGTAGCTCGCCACGCCGGGCAGCTCATGCAGGCGGTCGGTGAAGCGGCTCAGCGTCTCGCCCTTGAAGTTGTGCTTGGCCGTGCAGACGAAGCGCCATTCCTCGTGGCTGCCGTGCTGCTCGATGCTGAGGGACCCGGGCGCGAAGCGGTAGCCCAGGTCGTCAGCGAACTTCGCCAGCTCGGTCTGCGAGAAGCGCCGGCCGGGCTCGCCGCGCAGCGTCACGGCGATGGCGGGGTGGGAGGGCAGGCGGGCCTCCAGCTTGGCGCCCCACATCATCAGCGTGGCGCACAGCAGCGTCAGCGCGATGGCGGCGAAATAGAAGCCCATGCCCAGCACGATGCCGATGGCCGAGGCGGCCCACAGCGAGGCTGCCGTCGTCAGCCCGGAGATGTTCATGCCCTCGCGCATGATGACGCCGGCACACAGGAAACCGATGCCGGTCACCACGCCCTGGATGACGCGCGTCGGGTCGGTGAACTGCGGCAGCGCGCCGCCGGCCATGTGGCCGCCGAACCATTGGTCGGGGTAGCCGACGAGGATGGTCACGGCGCAGGAGGCCATGCAGACCAGCGCGTAGGTGCGCATGCCGGCCGCGCGGCCGTGGTAGGCCCGCTCGTAGCCCAGCAGCAGGCCCAGCACCATGGCGCCCAGCAGATGCATCAGCATCAGCACGTTGGCGGCCCATTGGCTGGCGGTCCAGTAGCGCAGCAGGTGGTCGGGGTCGAGCATGGGCGCGGGCCGTGGCGAGGCGACTGTGCCCCGCGGCCACGCTAACCGAGTCTGGTGCAGCCCGCCAGACGGGCCGCTGCCGAGGCTTTCAGCTCAGTGATGTCATGCGCTCGACCAGCACGCAGCGCACCCACTTGCGCGCCGTGATCTGGGCGGTCTGGGCCTGCAGGAATTCCTCGGCCTCCGAATTGGGTGTCGTGAACTCGAAACCGCTCAGCTGCACGAGCTGGCTCAGCGGCCGGCTCCAGACGCGGCGCACGTCGGCGCTGAAGAGGGGCACGCCCTCGTCCTCGCCGAGCAGCAGGCGCAGCTCGTAGTGCTGGGCGTCCAGCGGCGGTTCGGCCGACGCCAGGATCTGCAGCCCGGCCTCGCTGAGGTTGACGACCACCCCGCCGCGCGCATTCGCCAGGCCTTCGGGCTTGATGACCCAGACCGGCAACTGCTCGTGCTCTTCGGGCACGAGGAAGAACTCCACGCGGGGAGAGCGGCGTTGGTCGATCTGTTCGGTCTGCATGGCGTGGTGCTCGGAGTGGACGTGACGGATCACAGCATCAGCGAATGACAAGCGCTTGTCAGCAGCGCCTGTGTCGCCTGATTCGACTTCGGCGAAGCCTCGGGGCCTTATACCGCCAGCAGCTCGACCTCGAACAGCAGCGTGGCATTCGGGGGAATGACACCGCCCGCGCCGTACTCGCCATAGCCCAGCTCGGGCGGCAGCACCAGCATGCGCGTGCCGCCGACCTTCATGCCCTGCACGCCTTCGTCCCAGCCGGCGATGACTTCGCCGCCACCGAGGCGGAACTTGAAGGGCTGGCCACGGTCCTTGCTGGAGTCGAACTTCTTGCCGCGCATGCCGTCCTTGTAGAGCCAGCCGGTGTAGTGCACCGACACGCGCTGGCCCTTGGCGGCCTCGGCGCCGTCGCCGACGACGCGGTCCTCGTACTGCAGGCCGCTGGAGGCGGTGTGCAGGTTCAGCTCCACGGCCTCGGGGCCGCCGGCCACGCCGAGCAGCTCGACGTCGAAGCACAGCGTCGCGTTGGGCGGGATCACGCCGCCGGCGCCGCGGGCGCCATAGCCCAGCTCGGCCGGGATGATCAGCGTGCGCTTGCCGCCGATCTTCATGCCCTGCACGCCTTCGTCCCAGCCGCGGATGACCATGCCGGCACCGAGCTCGAACTCGAAGGGGTCGTTGCGGTCCTTGCTGGAGTCGAATTTGGTCGTCTTGGCGCCGTCGACCCAGAGCCAGCCGGTGTAGTGGACGGTGACGTCCTGGCCGGCCTGGGCCTGCTTGCCGTCACCCTCGACGGTGTCATCAAACTGCAGGCCGGTGGGGGTGGTGTTCATGGAAATCCTTCGGTTGGGCTGGAGCGGGATTGTCGCTGCTGGGCGGAGGCGCCTTGCTGCGAAGAGCCGCCTGCGAAAGTGGCGCATGCCGTGCAATGTTCGAGCCCGGCAGCGCCGGGTTCGCGAGTCGGGCAGCCGCCTCGGCCTATATTTTGACGCCTGCCCCGGGGCGCTGGAGTCCCGGGCACCTTGCCCGAGGAGCTCCTGTCATGCGCATCCCGTCATTCAAGTCGATGTCGATCGCCACGCGGCTGACATGGGGGTTCGTGAGCATCCTGGTGCTGCTGGCCGGCGTGGCCGCCACCAGCAACGTCGCCATCCGCACGGTGAGCAGCCAGATGCAGCAGATCGTGGAGGTGAACAACGCCAAGATCGAGCTGGCCAGCGGCATGCTCAACAGCATCAACCAGGTCGGCCTGCACACGCGGACCGTGGCACTGCTGTACGACGCCAAGCTGATCCAGCAGGAAGCCGCCGCGGCCGAGGCCGCCGGCGCGGCCTACCTGAAGGCCGAAGCCGAGCTGAAGGCTGCGCTGGAGGGCCAGAGCGCCACCGACACCGAGCGGCAACTGCTCGCCGACATGGCCGCGCAGGCCCGCCAGGCGCTGCCGGCGCTGAAGGCGGTGGTCGAGAAAGGCGTGGCCAGCGACAACGTGGCCGCGGTGCAGATCCTCACCGACACGGCCGGCCCCGTCGAGAAGACGTGGCGCGCCAAGGTGACCGAGTTCGCCGCGCTGCAGAAGCGGCTGATCGGCGAAGCCACCGCCACGGCGGCTGCCACCAAGCGCAACGCCATGGCTGCCGAGCTGGCGCTCGTGTTGGCTGCGCTGGCCGCGGGCGCGCTGATCGCCTGGCGCATCACGCGCGGCGTCACCCGGCCGCTGGGCCGCGCGGTGACCGTGGCCGAGCGCATCGCCGAAGGCGACCTCACCTCCGAGGTGCGTGCCGAGCGCGATGACGAGACCGGCCGGCTGCTGCAGGCCATCGCTTCGATGCAGGGCCGGCTCAGCGCGCTGGTGGGCGACATCCGCCTCGCGGCCGATGCCATCGAGACCGCCAGCTCCGAGGTGGCTTCGGGCAACCAGGACCTCAGCCACCGCACCGAACAGGCGGCTTCCAACCTGCAGCAGACCGCCTCGTCGATGGGGCACCTCACCGGCATGGTGAAGCAAAGCGCCGAGGCGGCCCGCCAGGCCAACCAGCTCGCCTCGTCAGCCGCCGAAGTGGCCGCACGCGGCGGCTCCGTGGTGTCGGAAGTGGTGGGGACGATGGGGCAGATCACCGACAGCAGCAAGAAGATCGCGGACATCATCGGCGTCATCGACGGCATCGCCTTCCAGACCAACATCCTCGCGTTGAACGCCGCGGTGGAAGCCGCGCGCGCCGGCGAGCAGGGCCGCGGCTTCGCCGTCGTGGCCGGCGAAGTGCGCAGCCTGGCCGGGCGCTCGGCCGAGGCGGCCAAGGAGATCAAGGCCCTCATCGGCGCCAGCGTCGAGCGCGTGGAAGCCGGCTCGCGGCTGGTGGCCGACGCCGGCGCGACGATGCAGGAGATCGTGGGCTCGGTGCAGCGCGTGTCCGACATCATTGCCGAGATCACCGGCTCGTCCAGCGAGCAGAGCGACGGCATCGGCCAGATCAACTCGGCCGTGGGCCAGCTCGACCAGATGACGCAGCAGAACGCGGCGCTGGTGGAAGAAGGCGCGGCCGCGGCGGAAAGCCTGAAGGAGCAGGCGCAGCGGCTGGCGCAGATGGTGGGCACCTTCCGCGTCCATGCCTGAAGCGGCTAGCCGGCCCGTTCGCCAGGCGGCTCCCTGCTGATTTCGCGCCACCGCGCCACCGCTGCGGCCAGCACCTCGGCGGTGGCTCGATCCCCCGCCTCAATCTGCAGGCCCAACCGCCTTGCGGCTTCGGCGAGGGCCTGCGGCGGATCGCTCACGTCGACGGCCGCCGCGCCGTTCTGCTTCGACAGCTTGTGCCCGTCCGCCGCCAGCACCAGCGGCGTGTGGAGGTAGCGCGGCGTATTGACGCCTAGCGCACGCTGCAGCGCGATCTGGCGTGGCGTGTTGTCGGCCAGGTCCTCGCCGCGGACGATGTCGGTGATGCCTTGTTCGGCATCGTCGACGACGACGGCCAACTGGTAGGCCCAAAGACCGTCGGCGCGCTTCAAAACAAAGTCGCCGACCTCCGTCTCCAGGTTCTGGGACTGGGCGCCCAGGCGGCGGTCCTGCCAGTCGACGTGGCCCTCGACGCGGAAGCGCCAAGCGCGCACCGGCCGGCCATTCGTGCCATGGCGGCAGGTGCCGGGGTAGACCAGCTCGCCATGCTTGGCGCGCGGGCCGACGGCGGCGGCGATCTCGGCGCGCGTGCAGGCGCAGCCGTAGGCATGCCCCGACGCGATCAGCCGGTCCAGCGCGGCCTGGTAGAGCCCACCGCGATACGACTGCCAGACCGGCGGCTCGTCGGCCTGCAGGCCCAGCGCCGCCAGCTGCCCGAGGATGAGCTCGTCCGTCCCGGGCGGGCAGCGCGGGCCGTCGACGTCCTCGATGCGCACCAGCCACTGGCCGCCGTGGGCTCGCGCGTCCAGCCAGCTGGCCAGTGCGGCGACCAGCGAACCGGCGTGGAGCGGGCCGGTGGGCGAGGGCGCGAAGCGGCCCCGGTAAGGCATCACAACAACAGACCCTCGTGCTGCTCCAGCAGCGCCTTGCGCGTCGCATCGCTGCGCAGCTTGTCCAGCCACCAGGCCAGCGCCTTGCCCGGCGCCTGACCTGTGTCGCGCCAGGCGTAATGCATGACGCCCGCGCGGCGCCCTTCGTAGGTGGCCTTGCGCACCAGGCGGCCGGCGTCGACATGCCGGCGCACCATGCTGATGGGCAGCGAGCCGCAGCCCAGGCCGCGCAGCATGGCCTCCAGCTTGGTGGCCATGGAGGGCATGGTCAGCACGTCCTGCCCGGGCAGCAGACCCACGGTGATGGGTGCCAGAGTGCGGGCGCTGTCGGCCACGGCAATGATGCGGTGCTCGGCGATCTGCGCGGCCGTCAGCGGCTCGGGCAGTTCGGCGAGCGGGTGGTGGGGGGCCACGCAGAAGGCGAACTCCAGCTCGCCGGCCGGCTCGCAGTGGATGGTGCTGCTGGCCGACTGCGCGGGCACGCCCAGCGCCAGGTCGGCCTGGCCGTGCAGCAGCGCCTCCCAGGTGCCGGCCAGCACCTCCACGCGCAGCTTCAGACGGGTCGGCGGCGGGTTGCCATCCTCGCCGCGCTCGGCGTAGAAGGCCTCCATCAGGTCGAACACCGCGCGGCGCGCGACGGCGTCGTCCATCACCAGCGTCAGCTCGCTCTCCCAGCCGGTGGCGATGCGGCGCACGCGGTTAGCCACGGCGTCCAGCTCCTGCAGCAGCCGCCGGCCCTCGTGCAGCAGCTCCTGGCCGGCGGAGGTCAGCACGGCCTGGCGCGAGCTGCGGTCGAACAGCAGCACGTCCAGCGCGTCCTCCAGCTGGCGTACCGAGTAGGTCAGCGCCGACGGCACGCGGCCCATCTCGCGCGCAGCCGCCGCAAAGCTGCCGGTGCGGGCGATGGTGTCCATCATGGACAGGGCCTCGGGGGTCAGCGCGCGGCGCTTGTCTTGGGCATTCAGCATGTATTCAGTCTATTTGAATGATGTCCTCAGAGGCGCTTGTCGATGGGGGCGGGGGCGGCTCATACATTGAGTTCATCGCAAGCAAGGAGACCGGCAATGACCACCACCCAATTGATCAAGTCCTCGGACCGCGGCTATGCCGACCACGGCTGGCTGAAGTCCTTCCACAGCTTCTCGTTCGCCGACTACTACGACCCGGCCCGCATGGGCTTCGGGCCGCTGCGCGTCATCAACGAGGACCGCGTCGCCCCCGGCCGCGGCTTCGGCACGCATGGCCACCGCGACATGGAGATCATCAGCTATGTGCTGTCCGGCGAGCTGGCCCACAAGGACAGCATGGGCAACGGCGAGGTGGGTGGGGCCAATGCAGGCGTCATCCGCCCCGGCGACGTGCAGCGCATGAGCGCCGGCACCGGCGTCATGCACAGCGAGTTCAACCATGCCAAGGACGAGACGACGCACTTCCTGCAGATCTGGATCATGCCGGACCGCCGCGGCATCACGCCGAGCTATGAGCAGAAGCATTTCGACCCGGCGTCCAAGCGCGGCAAGCTGCGCCTGGTGGCGGCCAACGACGGCGCGGACGGCGCGGTGACCATCCATGCGGATGCCAAGCTGTATGCCGGCCTCTTCGACGGCGCCGAACAGGCCGAATTGGGCCTGGCGGACGGCCGCATCGCCTACGTGCATGTCGTGCGCGGATCGCTTAACGTCAATGGGCAAGACCTGACGGCGGGTGATGCCTTGCAAGTTCGTGAAGCATCGCGCCTGTCGCTTTCAGCCGGCAAGGATGCCGAAGTGCTGGTCTTCGACCTCGCGGCCTGACTTTTTCCAACCCACCCAGAGGAAAACCTCCATGAGCAAGATCATCGTTCTGTACCACTCCGGCTATGGCCACACCAAGAAGGTCGCCGAAGCCGTCGCCGGTGCGGCTGGCGCACAGCTGATCGCCATCGACGCCGAGGGCAACATCACCGAGGCCGACTGGGCGGCGCTGGCCGCGGCCGACGGCATCATCTTCGGCACGCCGACCTACATGGGCGGCCCGAGCTGGCAGTTCAAGAAGGTGGCCGACGCCAGCAGCAAGCCCTGGTACGCCCAGGTCTGGAAGGACAAGGTCGCTGCCGGCTTCACGAACTCGGCGACGCTGAACGGCGACAAGCAGGGCACCCTGCAGTACCTGCACACGCTGAGCCAGCAGCACAGCATGATCTGGGTGGGCATGGGCCTGAAGGCGCCCAACCACAAGGCCGCCACGCGCGACGATGTCAACAACCTGGGCGGTTATGCCGGCCTCATCACGCAGACGCCGAGCGACGCGTCGGCCGAAGAAATGGTGCCGGGCGACATCGCCACGGCCAAGCACTTTGGCGAGCGCGTGAAGGCCGTCGTCGAACGCTGGGTCAAGGGCGCCTGAACGGCTTCGGCGGCTGGAGGCCGCACCAGACCTCCAGCGCCGTCGACAGTCCAGCCGCGTCTTCGCCCTCGGCCACCCAGGCGACATGGCCGTCCGGCCTCACCAGCACGGCCGTCGGCGTGGCCGCGACGCCGATCACCGGCAATTCCAGGGTGCCCGAGAAGCGTGCGTCTACCCGCTTCAGGCGCGGCACTGCAGCGGCAGGCTCCGGTGGGGCCCGGCCGCTGAGGCCGAGCAGCAGCGGGCGCGCGTCGTGCATCAGCTCGAACAGGCGCAGCTGCGCGCCGTCCACCACGAGGTCCAGGTCGGGCATGCGGCGTCCCAGCAGCGGATGGCCCTCGCCGAGGTCGTAGCGCACATCAAGGCCTGACACCTGCGCCGCATACCAGCGGCGCGGTTCGTCCATCTGCATGGTCTGGGCCGTCAGTGCGCGCAGGGCGTTGCTGCGGTCGTCGCCGCGGTTCAGCGCGGTCAGCGCGAGCGTCTGCTGCAGCAGCGCCGCACCGATGGGATGGCGCTCGGCCTGGTAGGTGTCGAGCAGGGTGTCCGGCGAGATGCCACGCACCACCTGCGCCAGCTTCCAACCCAGGTTGACGGCGTCCTGCAGCCCGATGTTGAGGCCCTGGCCGCCCACCGGTGAATGCACGTGGGCGGCATCGCCCGCCAGCAGCACGCGGCCCTGGCGGTAGGTGGCGGCCTGCCGGGCGGCGTCGGTGAAGCGCGACAGCCAGCGGACGTCGTGGACGCCGAAGTTGGTGCCGTAGGCGGCGGTGAGCGCGGCTCGAAGCGCGTCGATGCCGGGCGCGCTGCCGATCTCGAGTTGTTCCTCGATGACGACGCCGCGCACCTGGCCGGTCTCGATGCGGCCCAGTGCCGACGTGCCCTTCAGGCCGCGGTGGAAGCCCATGGCCGGCTCGTCCGCCATGTCGGCCTCGAAGATCAAATAGCTGATCTCGGGCTCCCAGCCAGGGAAGGCGATGCCGGCCATCTTGCGCACACGGCTGCGGCCGCCGTCGCAGCCCACGAGGTAGCCGGCGCGCAGCGGGCCGCCGTCATCGAGGTGGACGTCGACGCCCGTGTCGTGCTGCGAGAAGCCCGTCACCTCGCGGCCGTGGTGGACGGGCACGCCGAGCTCCACCACCCAGTCCGCCAGCGTCCGCTCGATCCTGGCCTGCCACAGGCCGAGGCTGTAGCTGTGGCGCGTCGGGCGGTCGCTCGCGTCCAGCGCGACGCCGGCGAACATGACGGCGTGGTGCTTGCTGCCCTGCGCGATGAAGCGCTCGGCGACGCCGCGCTGGTCGAGCAGCTCGAGCGAGCGGGGATGCAGGCCGCTCGCCCGCGAGCCCTCGACGTCCTGGTTCAGGCGCTTCTCGACGATGGTCACGTCGACACCGGCCAGCGCCAGTTCCGCGGCCAGCATCAGGCCCGTCGGGCCGCCTCCGGCGATGACCACCTCATGTTGCTTCGCGTGCATGCCGGAGCCTCAGCCGGCGGCGGGCGCGCGACCGTTCACGGCCAGCTGGGCCGCGAAAGCCCGCTGGTAGGCCGGCCGCGCCTCGCCGCGCGCGACGTAGGCGGCCAGCCGCGGGAACTCGTCGAGCAGCCCGGACGAGCGCAGCCTGAGCAGCACGGACACCATCATCAGGTCGCCGGCGCTGAAGGCGCCGTCCAGCCAGTCGGCATCGCCCAGCCGCGTCGACAGCTGCTGCAGCCGCGTGCGCAGCCGCTCGCGCAGCATCGGCATCCTTGCCTCGAACCAGGGTTTGTCACGCTCGAAGAGCCAGGCCGTCGTGAACTCCAGCAGTGGCGGCTCGACGGTGTTCACCGCGGCGAACATCCACGTGATCGCGCGGGCGCGCGCGTCTGGGTCGTCGGGCAGCAGGCCGCCGTGCCGCTGCGCGATGTGCAGCACGATGGCGCCGGTCTCGAAAAGCGCCAGCTCGCCCTCCTCGTAGGTGGGAATCTGGCCGAAGGGATGCAGGGCCAGGTGGGCCGCCTCCTTCATGGCGCGGAAGGACACGAGGCGCACGTCGTAGGGCAGGCCGGCTTCCTCCAGGGCCCAGCGCACGCGGGTGTCGCGCGCCAGGCCCTTGCCGCCGTCGGGCGAGCGTTCGAAGGCGGTGATGGTGATGGTCATGGCGCGCTTCCTGTGTGGATGGGTGATGCATCGACGACGAACGGTAGCGGCCGCTTTCGACAACTTCCTAGACCAGGCCGATGTCGCGCGCGCTCGCCCCGGGGAAGACCTGGGCCAGCTGCGCGTCGTTCAGGCCGTACATGCGCCTGAACAGCCCGCCCAGCATGGCGCGGTACTCGTTGAGCACGGGCCAGTCGCGGTTCTGGAACAGCGAGGCGGCTTTCACCTCGACCTGCTCGCCGGCGATGCGCCCGCCGCGCACGCCGCCGCCCAGCACCCACCAGGCGCTGCCGTGGCCGTGGTCGGTGCCGCGGTTGCCGTTCTCGCGGAAGGTGCGGCCGAACTCGCTGACGACCACGACGACGGTATTGCTCCACTGCGGGCCCATCTCGTCGGCAAACAGCGCCAGGCCCTTGCCCAGCTCACCCAGCTTGGTGGCGAGCTGGCCGGTCGCGCCGCCTTCGCCGACGTGCGTGTCCCAGCCGCCCACGTCGATGAAGCCCAGCGTCACGCGCTCGCGCATCAGCCGCGCGATGCGGCGTGCCTCCAGCGCAAAGCCCTTGGCCGCGATGGCGCCGCGGCTGGCGGCTTCCATCTCGCCGGCCATCTCGCGCGAGACCTCCTCGCGCACCTCGAAGCCGCTGCTGACCGTGCCCGCCAGCCGCGTGTGGGCATACATGGCGGCGATGACCTGCGCCTGCGCGGCATTGATGGCCGGCTTGCCCAGGTCGCGCAGCGCCTGGTTGGCCACGGGCAGGTTGCCGCGCAGGATCAGCGGCACCTGGTCGGTGAAGGCCATGGCTTCGAGGCGAGAGCCTGCACCCAGCACGCCGGCCAGCCGGTTCATGAAGCCGCTGCGGAAGTCGCGGCCGCCCTCGTCGGGCTGGCCCAGCTCGATGTGGTCCTGGGTCTCGAAGTGGCTGCGCGAGGTGTCGTTGGTGCCCGCGAAGGGCACGAAGGCGGCCTGGCCCTTGCCCCACAGCGGGTGGATGCTGTCGGCCACGGCCGGCGCCAGGCCCCAGTTGGCGTCCAGTGGCAGCGTGTCCTTCTTCGCGATGGCGATATTGGGCCGGGCCTCGTAGTAGAAGCTCGACGACGTGGGCACCAGCAGGTTGGCCGCGTCGTAGGCGCCGCGCAGGAAGACGACGAGCAGGCGCGGGGAGTCGGGCGTGGCGGCCCAGAGCTTGGTCGGCAATGCGGCGCCGATGCCGAGTTGGAGCAATAGACGTCGATCCATCACGTCACCTGTGCATGAAGTCGGGGGAGGCCAGCAGATAGGTGTTCCATTCCTGCGGCGACGTGGCCTGGCCCAGCGCCTGCTGCGTGGCTGCAGCCAGGCGCGGCGCGATGCCGTCGTAGTAGAGCGGGTGGGCGATCTGCGGGAAGGCCGGGCGGTCCTTGGCCTCGCCCTCGACCTTGAACAGCCCCGCGCTGCCGCTGCCGATGGCGCGCGCGATCTCGAAGCGCGTCGTCATCTGGCCCGGGCCTGCCCAGGCGTTCTCGTCCAGCGGATAGCCGTCGGGTGTCTGCCGGTTGTAGGGCGCCTGACCCAGGCGGTAGAGCCAGCCGATCATGGGAGCGGTGTTCAGCACCACCTTGTCGGCATAGGCCAGCCGCACGGCGGAGACGACGTAGTGCGTCGGGTCCTTGAACTTGCGGCCCAGCGACGCCTCGAACTCCGGCGAGCCCACCATCGCGCGCAGCACGTCGGCAATGCGGCCGTCGCTCTGCCGCCAGCGCTCGGCCATGCGCTCCACGAGGGCCGGCGGCGGCTCGTCGGCAACGAAGTACTGTGCCAGCTTGCGCGACACGAAGCGCGCCGTGTTCGGGTGGGTGGCGAGCAGGTCCAGCACCTGTTCCAGCTCGGCCTCGCCCTGGCCCTTGACGGTGATGCCCAGCAGGGTCTTCTCGCCAAAGTCGTGACGCGCGGGGTTGAACTCCATCAGCCCGGCGCGGCGGTACAGGGCGTCCTGCGCGGGCTTGAGCTTCGGTCTGGCGTCCGTCAGGTTCACGCCCAGGCCGGTCAGCACGCGGGCCAGCTCCTGCACATCGCGCTGAGAGTAGCCGCCGCCCACGCCCAGCGTGTGCAGCTCCAGCAGCTCGCGCGCGTAGTTCTCGTTGATGCGGTTGGCGGCGTTCTGCTCGTTGTCGAGGTAGCGCAGCATGGCCGGGTGGTGGGCCGTGTAGCCCAGCAGGTCGCGAAAACGTCCGAGCGAACGCTCGCGCAGCCCCTGCTCGTAGTCGCCCACCATCGCGCGCAGGTTGCTTTTGTACTGGTGCACGTTGAAGTGGTTGAACCAGAACCACGTCAGCTGCTCCTGCACCTGGTTGGGCGAGTACAGCGCGTTCAGCAGCTGCCGCGCCGAGGCGTCGCGGGCCAGCTTGGTCAGCGCCTGCTGGTAGTTCTTCTGCGCCTCGGCCTTGGCCACGTCGTCGGTCAGCGCGTCGGCGGCCTTGCGCTGCACCTCCATGCGCTGCACCAGCGGCAGCAGCGGCTCGTTGAGGGGCAGCGCTTCGATCTGCGCCTTCGCGGCTTCGGGCAGCCGGGCCGGTGTGGACGCGGTGAGTTGCGCCTCCAGCCACGCGTTGCGCCCCCGGGTGCGCACGGCGGCGAGGTCGGCGCTGCTGGCGCCCCAGGTCAGGCGGTCGAGCCAGAGCGTGTCGGCGGCGCCATGAGTGCCCGGCGCGGGGGCCTGGAGTGGCGCGCCGGCGCAGCCGGCCAGCAGGGCGGCGGTGCATAGCGCGAAACGGTGCAAGGCTTGCATGGCGGAGTCTTTCGGCTGAGCCCGGGCCAACGGCCGGTCCGGGCCGCCGGTTGACCTGGGCAGGCTAGCAGACCCATCGTTTCCCTGATGTGTCTGGCGGCTGTCGCCCGGCACGCCCCTGCGGACCGGGTGCTTGCTGTCAGCGCATCATGCCGTTATTGTCTCGCGCATGCGAAGCGGTCGTCGAATTCCGCGCAGGGTAGGGCTGGTGCTGCTGCTGTCGGGAGCCGGGCTGGTCGGCCCGGCGGCCGAGGCAGGGTGCTCGCGTCCCATCGAGGTGCCGGTGTCCCCGGCCGGGCGACTGGTGTTCGTCGAGGACGACCACATTGAAGGTGTGCTGCCGGAGCTGATGCGCGAGCGCGGGGCGCTGGTCGGCTGCGAGTTCCGCTTCAGCGTCGTGCCGCGGGCGCGTGCCGCGCGCACGATGTTCGAGGCGCAGGTGGGCGACGTCTACCTGCCGGCGCTGCGCGTGCCCGAGCGCGACCGGACCCATCTCTTCGTGCCGCTGAGCCGCCAGGGCCTCGCCGTGGCGACGCTGCGCACGCACGCGCCGGTGCCGGCCAATTTGGGGCTGCTGCTGGCCGACACGGGCCTGCGCGGCATCTTCGTGCGCGGCTACCAGTTCGGCCCCACCTACAGCGATTTCGTCGAGCGGTTGATGGCCGACAAGCGCGGCGACATCGTGCCCGACATCGAGACGCTGAGCCGCATGCTGCGCGCCGGACGGGCCGATTTCACGCTGCTGCCTCACGTGACGGGGCAGGGCGCGCTGGACCTCGCGCCGCGGATGCCGCTGGCCAAGACGGCCTTTCGCATCGAATTGCTGGAGGCGGTGGCGCCGATGGAAAACGGCGTCTATCTGTCCCGGCGCAATCTCGACGCGGGCGACCTCGGTCTGCTGGTGCAGATGTTCGAGCGGGCCGTCGCCGACGGCGCGCTCCGGCGCGCCTACCTGCGCCATTACCCGCTGGAGGTGGTAGACAACCTGCGCTTCTGAGCATCCCCAACCTGCCGCGCTGCGCCAGGCATGAGTTTGCTGGAGAGGCGCCGGCGTGCTTACTTCGAACCCGGCGCGTAGATCTTGTCGAACACGCCGCCGTCGTCGAAGTGGGTCTTCTGCGCCTGGCGCCAGGTGCCGAACAGCTCGTCGATGGTGAACAGCTTGACCGGCGCGAACTGCTTGGCGTACTTGGCCGCGATCTTGGCGTCACGCGGGCGGTAGTAGTTCTTGGCCGCGATCTCCTGGCCCTCGGGGCTGTAGAGGTAGTCGAGGTAGGCCTGGGCCTGCTTGCGCGTGCCGCGCTTGTCGACGACCTTGTCGACGATGGCCACGGGCGGCTCGGCCAGGATGGACACGCTGGGCGTGACGATCTCGAACTTGTCCGGGCCCAGTTCCTTGACGGCCAGGTAGGCCTCGTTCTCCCAGGCGATCAGCACGTCGCCGATGCCGCGTTCGACGAAGGTCGTCGTGGAGCCGCGGGCGCCCGAGTCCAGCACCTTGGTGTTGGCGTAGATGCGCTTGACGAAGTCCTGCGCGGAGGCGGGCGTGCCGCCGTTCTTCAGCGCATAGCCCCAGGCCGCCAGGTAGTTCCAGCGGGCGCCGCCGCTGGTCTTGGGGTTGGGCGTGATGACGTCGACGCCGCTGCGGGCCAGGTCGGGCCAGTTGCTGATCTTCTTCGGGTTGCCCTTGCGCACGAGGAACACGATGGTGGACGTGTAGGGCGAGGCGTTGTTGGGCAGCTTCTTCTGCCAGTCCAGCGGCAGCAGCTTGTGGTCGGCCAGCGCGTCGATGTCGTAGGCCAGGGCCAGCGTGACGACGTCGGCTTCCAGGCCGTCGATGACCGAGCGGGCCTGCTTGCCCGAACCGCCGTGCGAGGACTTGATGCTCACCGTCTCGCCGGTCTTGGCCTTCCAGTTGGCGGCGAAGGCCTTGTTGAAGTCCTGGTAGAGCTCGCGCGTCGGGTCGTAGGACACGTTCAGCAGCGAGGTTTGTGCGAGGGCGCCGGTGGCGGCGACGGCGAGGGAGAGGGCGGTGAGAAGGCGGCGCATGTGATTGGAGTTAGGGAGGGAAGACCTCACTCTAGGGAGGCGGGGATATGCGGGGAACGAAGAAGAACGCTTGAGCTCATGCAGCTTTCGACCATGCCAGCACCGGCTCACGGCTGTCGGCCGGCACGGGCGCGGGCTCGTGGCGGGCCGCGTCGACGACCTCGCGCTTGAGCGGCGACGCGAAGGTCTGGATGAACTCGTAGACGTAGTCGCGCAGATAGGCGCTGCGGCGCACGGCGAGCCGCGTCATGTTGTCTTCGAACAGATGACGCGCGTCGATGGCGCGCAGGTGGCGGTCGCGCTCCTCGTCGAAGGCGATGGCCGCGACGATGCCCACACCCAGGCCCAGCTCGACATAGGTCTTGATGACGTCGGCGTCCATCGCGCTCAGCACGATGTGCGGCGACAGCTGTGCGGCCGAGAAGGCGGCGTCGATGTGCGAGCGGCCGGTGTAGCCGGGCTCGTAGGTGACGATGGGGAACTGCGCGAGGCGGGCCAGCGTCAGCGGGCCGTCGAGCAGCGGGTGGTCCGGCGGCACGACGACCGAGTGCGTCCAGCGGTAGCAGGGCAGGGCGACGAGCTCCGGGTACTGCGCCAGCGCCTCGGTCGCGATGCCGACATCGGCCTCGCCGTCCAGCAGCAGCCGCGCGATCTGTTGCGGCGAGCCCTGCTGCAGATGCAGGCTGACGTCGGGATGATGGGCGCGGAAGTCGCGCACGGCCGGCGGCAGCGCATAGCGCGCCTGGCTGTGCGTGGCGGCGATGCGCAGCCGGCCGCTGCCGGCCTGGGCGAAGTCGTCGGCGGCGCGCTTGAGGTTCTCGGCCTCCAGCAGCAGGCGCTCGATGACGGGCAGTACCTGCTCGCCCGGCTCGGTCAGGCCCGTGAGTCGCTTGCCGACGCGCACGAACAGCTCGATGCCGAGTTCCTCTTCCAGTTCACGGATCTGACGGCTGACGCCGGGCTGCGAGGTGTGCAGGGCCTGGGCGACCTCGGTCAGGTTGAAGCCGCGGCGCTGGGCTTCGCGGACGGAGCGGAGTTGCTGGAAGTTCATGCGGCCGGATTCTGCGAACCCGCCCTTAATCTGTCGTCGAATGATTCGCCATATCGTTATGCGAATCCCGGCAGTAGCGGGCGCTGCATCGACATCTACAGTCGGTCCACCTTTCAGGAGCCCGTTCATGCATAAGCCATCCATCCCGCCCCAGGCCTGGCCCTTGTTCGACCGCTATGTGCATGGCGACCTCAGCCGGCGTGGCTTCCTGGAGCAGGCGGCCACCTTCACCGGTGGCCCGGCCGGCGCTGCAGCGCTGCTGGCCGCGCTGAGCCCTGACTTCGCTGCGGCCCAGCAGGTCAAGCCCGGCGACGCCCGCCTCGTCACGCGCCGCCAGGCCTTCCCTTCACCGGACGGCAATGGTGAAGTGAAGGGCTATCTTGCCAAGCCGGCCAACGCGAAAGGCAAGCTGCCGGCCGTGCTGGTGGTGCACGAGAACCGCGGCCTGAACCCGCACATCGAGGACATCGCCCGCCGCGTCGCGCTGGCTGGCTACGTGGCCTATGCGCCGGATGCGCTGGCGCCGCTGGGCGGCTATCCGGGCGACGAGGACAAGGCACGCGAGCTGTTCGCCAAGCTCGACCCCGCCAAGGCCCGCGCCGACATCGTGGCCGGAGCGCGCGGCCTGCTGACGCTGCCGGACGCCAATGGCAAGGTCGGCGTGGTCGGCTTCTGCTGGGGCGGCACGCTGGCCAACCACGTGGCGACGCAGGTGCCCGAGCTGGCCGTGGCCGTGCCCTTCTACGGCGGCGCACCGGTGCTGGAAGACGTGCCGCGTATCAAGGCCCGGCTGCTGCTGCATTTCGCGGGCAACGATGAGCGCATCAATGCTGCGTGGCCGACGTACGAGGCGGCGCTGAAGGCGGCCGGCGTGCGTTACGAGGCGTTCACGTACGCGGGCGCGCAGCACGGCTTCAACAACGACACGACGCCGCGCTATGACGCGGCGGCGGCGGGGCTGGCGTGGGAGCGGACGTTGGCGGTGTTCAAGGCGACGCTGGGGTAGGGCGGGTCTGGACCCGCCTGTGGCGCGCCCAACCAAACGGCGGGTCGCGCCCCGCCTACGCCGCTGTGTTCTGTTTTCGTTCAGATCGCGAAGGCCCATTCGCGGAATTCCGCGTGGCGCGGCCTTTGTTCGGCGGCATGACGAGCGCGCGCTGCGTCGACCCAGCTCCTGGCCACCGGTAGCGGTCCGAAGCCGGCCTCGGCATTGATGTGGCCCACGGCGCCGAGGTTGCTGTAGCTGGCACCCCAACGGTGGGCCCAGCGCGCGGCGCTGGCGGCGCTCATCCAGGGGTCGTTGCTGCTGGCGATGAGGCGCGAGCGGCGTGGCAGGCGGTGATGCGGCAGCGCTTCGGCGAGGCCGAACTTGTCGGGCTCGGCCGGGGCGACGAACAGCGCTTCGCGGATGGGTGAGTCGGGGTGGTCGGCAAGGTGCTTGGCCAATGCCAGTGACCCGAAGCTGTGCGCTACGGCCAGCCACTCGCCGTCACCCGCCACTTCCAGCGTCCGCTGGATGCGCTCGGCCCAGCGCTCCAGCTCGGGCTTGCTCGGGTCACGCTGCGTGACGCGTCGGGCGTCGCGGTACTGGCCCTGCAACCAGCTCTGCCAGTGCGCCGGACCGCTGTCGTGCAGGCCCGGGATGATGAGGACGCGGGGCGCGGTGTAGGGCATGGCGGCCTCTCGGTCAGAGCGTGGCGATGGACACCTCGGTGGACTTGACGAGGGCGACGACCTCGCGGCCGACTTCGAGGCCCAGGTCCTTGACCGAGCGCGTCGTGATGACGGAGGTGACAACGTCGCCGCCGCGTGTCACGACATCGACTTCGGACACCACCGGCCCTTCGATGATTTCCTTGATGGTGCCGCGGAACTGGTTGCGGACGTTGATGGCAGTGATGGTCATGCTGGGGCTCTCCTGGTTGGATGCGTCCAGTGTGAGCAGCGCTGCATCGTTAGGGAACGAAGGGTTTTGCAGCAGGGCATGCGGATGGCGAGGAAGCGCGCTGGGCCGCTTGGGCTGCGTTTGCGAAGCACTTGTTTTGTTCGCTGCAGTGGTTGCCGGGTGGGACTCCCGGCAACCACTGCAACGAGCGAAAACAAGCGCTACGCAAAGCACCCGAATGCAATCGCCGCGGTGCGACCTCAAATCCCCGCGCCCGCCTCGAACAAGCTCAACCGTGCCGCACTCAGCTTCACCCGCTGCCCGCCCTGCAACCGCAGGCCTTCCGCCTCCTCGCGCGTCAGCTCGGCCTCCAAGGGCTGCCCATCCGGCCCGATCAGCTCGACACGGGCGCTGGCGCCGAAGGACAACACCCGCTCCACGGTGGCCGACAAACCAGGCGCCGATTCGTCGGTCTTGATCTGCAGCTCATGCGGCCGCGCATAGGCCTGCACCTCGCCGTCGCCATGCGAGCCGGCGTGCGGCAACTGGTGCTCGCCGATGTGCAGCACGCCGCCGCGGGCCTGGCCGACGAAGCGGTTGACCGCACCGAGGAAGCCGTAGACGAAGGGCGTGGCCGGGCGCTCGTAGACCTCCTGCGGCGTGCCGACCTGCTCCACGCGGCCGTGGTCCATCAGCACGATGCGGTCGGCCACTTCCAGCGCCTCGTCCTGGTCGTGCGTGACGAAGATGCTGGTGATGTGCAGCTCGTCGTGCAGGCGGCGCAGCCAGCGGCGCAGCTCCTTGCGGACCTTGGCGTCCAGCGCGCCGAAGGGCTCGTCCAGCAGCAGCACGCGCGGCTCGACGGCGAGTGCCCGCGCGAGCGCGATGCGCTGGCGCTGGCCGCCGGAGAGCTGCGGCGGGAAACGGTCGCCCAGCCAGTCGAGTTGCACGAGCTTGAGCAACTCGGTGACGCGCTTCCTGATCTCGGCCTCGGGCAGCCGTTGCTTGCGCGGCTTCACGCGCAGGCCGAAGGCGACGTTGTCGAACACCGTCATGTGGCGGAACAGCGCGTAATGCTGGAACACGAAGCCGACCTGGCGCTCGCGCACGTGCGTGTCGGAGGCGTCCTGCCCGTCCAGCAGCACGCGGCCGCGGTCGGCGGTTTCCAGGCCGGCAATGATGCGCAGCAGCGTCGTCTTGCCGCAGCCCGACGGGCCCAGCAGCGCAACGAGTTCGCCGGTCGGGAAGTCCAGCGACACGTCGCCCAGCGCGGTGAAGTTGCCGAAACTCTTGTGGATGTTCTGAACCTGGATGCCCATCACTCTTCCTTGGACTGGCTCGCGCGCCACTCGATGAATTGCTTGATCACCAGCGTCACCAGCGCGAGCAGCGCCAGCAGCGAGGCCACCGCGAAGGCGGCGGCGAACTGGTATTCGTTGTAGAGGATCTCGACCTGCAGCGGCAGCGTGTTCGTCAGGCCGCGGATGTGGCCGGAGACGACCGACACCGCGCCGAACTCGCCCATCGCCCGCGCGTTGCAGAGGATGACGCCGTACAGCAGGCCCCACTTGATGTTGGGCAGCGTCACGCGGCGGAAGGTCTGCCAGCCGCTGGCGCCGAGCACGGTGGCGGCTTCCTCTTCGTCCTTGCCCTGGGCCTGCATCAGCGGGATCAGCTCGCGCGCGACGAAGGGGAAGGTGACGAAGACGGTCGCGAGCACGATGCCGGGCACGGCGAAGATGATCTTCACGTCATGGGCCTGCAGCCAGGGGCCGAACCAGCCGTTGGCGCCGAAGATCAGCACGTACATCAGGCCGGCCACGACGGGCGACACCGAGAACGGCAGGTCGATCAGCGTGATGAGGATCTGTTTGCCGCGGAACTCGTGCTTGGCGATCAGCCAGGCCGCGCTGACGCCGAACACGAGGTTCAGCGGCACGGCGACGATGGCAGCGATCAGCGTGAGCTTGATGGCCGAGACGGTGTCGGCATCGGCCAGCGACGAGAAGTAGAGCTCCCAGCCCTTGCGCAGTGCCTCGGTGAAGACGGCCACCAGCGGCAGCAGCAGGAAGAGGCCGAAGAAACCCAGGCCCAACGCCAGCAGCGTGAAGCGCACGCCGGTGGATTCGCGTGTGGCGGGGTTGTCCTGGTACTTGGCGCGAGCGCGCGCCGGGGCGAGATGCAATGCGGTACTCATTTGCGGGCTCCGCGTTGGGACGCCCAGGCCTGCAGCCCGTTGATGATGAGCAGCAGCACGAAGCTGAAGATCAGCATGACGGCGGCGATGGCCGTGGCGCCGACGTAGTCGTACTGCTCCAGCTTGGAGATGATCATCAGCGGCGTGATCTCGCTGACCATCGGGATGTTGCCGGCGATGAAGATCACCGAGCCGTACTCGCCGACGGCGCGCGCGAAGGCCAGTGCGAAGCCGGTCAGCAGCGCCGGTGTCAGCGTCGGCAGCACGACATAGCGGAAGGTCGTCCAGCGCTGCGCACCCAGCGACGCGGCGGCTTCCTCCAGCTCGGTCTCCATGTCTTCCAGCACCGGCTGCACGGTGCGCACGATGAAGGGCAGGCCGATGAAGATCAGCGCCAGCAGCACGCCCAGCGGCGTGAAGGCGATCTTGAGGCCCGCCTCGCCGAACAGGGCGCTGAGCGCACCACCGGGGGCGAACAGCGAGCCGACCCAGCCGTTGGGCGCGTACAGCGCCGTCAGCGCGATGCCGGCCACGGCCGTGGGCAGCGCAAAGGGCAGGTCGATGAGGGCGTCGACCAGCTTCTTGCCCGGGAACTCGTAGCGCACGATGCACCAGGCCAGGATGAGGCCGAAGAAGAGGTTGATGAAGGCGGCGATCAGCGAAGCGCCGAAGCTCAGCTTGTACGAGGCGATGACGCGCGGCGACGTGGCGGCGGCCCAGAAGGCCTCGAAGCCGTGGCCCGACGACTTGATGAACACCGCGGCCAGCGGGATCAGCACGATCAGCGACAGGTAGAACAGCGTGAAGCCGAGCGTCGGCGCGAAGCCGGGCAGCACGCGGCGGCGCTTGAAGGATGAGGCGCGGCGGTTGGCGCGCACCGGCGCCAGATCAGCGGTCGGCGCCGTGGTGGCGGGAGCGGTCAACGCTTGATCCCCGCGAAGATCTGGTCGAAGGTGCCGCCGTCGGCGAAATGCTGCTTGCTGACCTTGGCCCAGCCGCCCAGCGTCTGGTCGACGGTGAACAGCTTGATGTTGGCGAAGCGCTGCGCGTGCTTCTTGAAGATGGCCGGGTCGCGCGGGCGGAAGTTGTTCTTCGCGATGATTTCCTGCGCCTCGGGCGTCCAGTGGAAGTCCAGGTAGGCCTTGGCCAGCGCGGCCGTGCCCTTCTTGGCGGCCACCTTGTCGACGATGGCCACCGGCGCGTCGGTCTCGATGGAGATGCTCGGGTTGACCTGCTCGAACTGGCCCTTGCCGAACTCGTTCTCGATCAGCTCGACCTCGGCCTCGAAGGTGACCAGCACATCGCCGATGCCGCGCTGCGTGAAGGTCGTCGTGGCGCCGCGGCCGCCGCCGTCCAGCACGGGCACGTTGGTCAGCACCTTGGTGACGAGGTCCTTGGCCTGTGCGTCGGTACCACCGTTGGCGATGACGCTGCCCCAGATGGCCAGGTAGCTGTAGCGGCCATTGCCGGTCACCTTGGGGTTGGGGATGATGACCTGCACGCCGGGGCGGGCAAGGTCGGCCCAGTCCTTGATGCCCTTGGGGTTGCCCTTGCGGACGAGGAAGGTCATCGTCGACGAGTACGGGGCCGCGCCGTTCGGGAAGCGGCTGCGCCAGTCGGCCGGCGTCAGGCCGCTGGCGGCGAGCTGGTCCACGTCGGTCGCCTGGTTCATCGTCACCACGTCGGCCTCCAGGCCGCTGATGACGGCGCCGATCTGCTTGCTGGAGCCGCCATGGCTCTGGTTCACCGCGACCGCCACGCCCTTGGCTTTCTGGGCGGCGACGAAGGCGGGATTGATCTGCTTGTAGAGCTCGCGGGCGACGTCGTAGGAGACGTTCAGCAGCGTCGGGTCCGCGGCCAGCGCGGGCAGCGAGGCGGAGGTGGCGAACAGCGCGAGCACGGCGCGGCGGGTGAGCAGGGAGATGGACATGGCGGGGCCGTCGTTGGGAACGAAAGCCGAGAGGGTGCCCGAACTCGCTTATTCACCAAACGACAGTTTGCTTATTTCCTTATTCGATCCCTGGCAATCCGTGGCGCGGCACTTGCTAATCTCATGAGTATGCCGTTTGCCCTTGCCCATCCGTCCGACCCACCCGCCGACGCGACGCGACGCCTCGCCCTGCTGCTGGAAAGCACCGGCGAAGGCATCTTCGGCATCGACATGGCGGGCTGCTGCACCTTCGTCAACCGCGCCGCCTGCGAGGCGCTCGGCTGGCAGACCGACGAGGTGCTGGGCCGCAATATGCACGAGCTCATCCACCACTCGCGCGAGGACGGCGCCCACTACCCCGAGTGCGACTGCCCCATCTTCAACGCCTTCCGCCGCGGCGACCCCTGCCGCATCGACGACGAGGTGTTGTGGCGGGCCGATGGCAGTTCGTTTCCGGCGGAGTATTCGAGCTTTCCGCTCATCGAAGGCGGCGAGGTGCTGGGCGCCGTCGTCACCTTCGTCGACATCTCGGCGCGCCGACAGGCCGAGGCGGCGCTGCGCGCCAGCCACGACGAGCTGGAGCGCCGCGTGGCCGAGCGCACGGCCGAGCTGCGCGAGCTGGCCCACCACCTGGAGGCGGCGCGCGAGGCCGAGCGCAAGCGCATTGCCCGCGAGGTGCACGATGAGCTGGGCTCGCTGCTCGTCGCGTTGAAGATGGACATCGACTGGCTGGCCCGCCGCGTCGGCGACCCGGCCCGGCGCGAGCCCATGGTGGCCAAGTGCCAGCGCATGGGCGGGCTGGTGGACACGGCAGTCGATTCGGTCGGCCGCATCATCACGGACCTGCGCCCCAGCATCCTCGACCACCAGGGCCTGTGGGCCGCGCTGGAGTGGCAGGCGCAGGAGTTCCAGCGGGCCGGCAGCGACGAGCGGCAGGTCGACTTCAAGATGCACGTCGCTGCCGACGTGGCGCCGCCCGAGGGCGGCCTGGCCATTGCCGTGTTCCGCATCTTCCAGGAGGTGCTGTCCAACGTCGCGCGGCATGCGCGTGCGGGTCATGTCGCCATCCGCATCGACGTGGACGCGCCGCCCGCCCCGGTGCTCTATCTGCAGGTGCGCGACGACGGCGTGGGCGCCACGCCTGAGGCGCTCGGCGATGCGCGCAGCTATGGTGTGCTGGGCATGCGGGAGCGGGCGGCGCATTTTGGCGGGCGGGTGGGCATCGAAAGTTCTCCAGGCCGCGGGACGACGGTGCGGCTGGTGATGCCGCTGGAGCAAGCATGATTCGAGTGCTGATCTGCGACGACCATCTCATCGTCCGCCAGGGCATCAAGCAGGTGCTGGCCGAGGCCGATGACGTTCGCGTCGTCGGCGAGGCGGCCAACGGGCCCGACGCCATCCAGCAGGTGCGGGCCGGTGGCGTCGACGTCGTGCTGCTGGACATCGCCATGCCGCAGCGCGACGGGCTGGACATCCTGAAGGCGCTGAAGTCCGAGTTCCCCAAGCTGCCGGTGCTGATGCTGTCCACCTACCCCGACCGGCAGTACGCCGTGCGCAGCCTCAAGCTGGGCGCGGCGGGCTACCTGAACAAGAGCGCCGACAGCGAACAGATGATCGACGCCGTGCGCAGCGTGGCCCGCGGCAAGCTCTTCATCACGCCCAGCGTGGCCGAGCAGCTGGCGGGTGCCATCGGCGCGGGCGGCCGCGCTACCGATGACGACCAGCCGCTGCACGAGAAGCTGTCGCACCGCGAATACCAGGTCTTCAAGCTGCTGGCGGCCGGCCGCAGCGTCGGCGAGATCGCCGAGCAGCTGGTGCTGTCACCCAACACCGTGTCCACCTACCGCGCCCGCGTGCTGGAGAAGATCGGCGTGCGCAACGACGTGGAGCTGGCGCTGTTCGCGGTGCGGACGGAGCAGATGGGATAGGACTGCTTCCAGAAAAGTAAAACACTGTTTCGTTTCTGCGCGGTACATTGCCGGCCGCATGCATCACCGCGCCGGCCGGCGCACAGAAAGAATTCCATGAGCGCCACCCAGCAAATCGCCGAAGCCTTCACCACCGCCCGCGCCGGCGGCCTGTCCATCGACGCCTACCCCGGCATGCCGCCCGCCACGCTGGCCCAGGCCTATGCCATCCAGGCCGCGGCCATCGCCCGCTGGCCCGATGCCGTCAAGGGCTGGAAGGTCGCCCGCGTGAACCCGGCCTTCGCCGCGCAGTTCCCCGAGGAGCGCCTGATCGGCCCGGCCTTTGCGGCCAATGTGCACCGCGTGGCCCAGGGCGGCACGGCGACTTGCCCGGTGTTCGAGGGTGGGTTCGCGGCCGTCGAGGCGGAGGTGGTCATCGTCGTGGCTGAAGATGCGCCGGCCGGCAAGGCCGGCTGGACGGCCGACACGGTCGCCCACCTCGTCAAGTCGATGCACATCGGCGTGGAAGTGGCGAGCAGCCCGCTGGCGACGCTGAACGACATCGGTCCCGGCGCGGTCATCTCCGACTTCGGCAACAACTGGGGTGTCGTCGTCGGCGCCGAGATCGCCAACTGGCGGGAGCTTGAGACCATCGCCGTCGAGACCTTCATCGACGGCCAGTCGGTGGGCACCGGCAAGGTCGCCATCAAGCCAGGCCCGCTGGGCGCGCTGGCCTTCACGCTGAACAAGCTGGCCGAGCAGGGCCAGGTCCTGCGCGCCGGCGACGTCATCTCCACCGGCATGATCACCGGCGTGCACGACATCCGCATCGGCCAGCAGTCGCGCCATGTGTTCGCCGGCGCCGGCGAGGTGCTGGTGCAGATCACGAAGGCCACGGCCGCCGCGCGCTGACCGTCCGGCACTGCCTCACTCGATCTTCTTCATCGCCCGCTGGACGGCGAGTTCCGCCACCTGGCGGCCCAGGGCCGTACCGTGCTCGTCGGCGGTGCGGGTGTGGATGCCGGCCCAGATGCGGGCGTTCTCGATCTCGGTCGCGGCCTGCGAGAAGCTCGTGAATTGACGCGTCAGCCCGTTGGCGAACGTGGCGCTGAAGGGCACGCCGTCGCTGCCGAACAGCAGTTGCAGCGACCTGGACCAGGCGCCCGAGGTCACCGAATGCCCGGAGACGTAGTCCGGATGCGGCGGCGTGTTGATCAGCGGCTCCCACTTCGGGTCGGGGTTTGTCGCGGCGGCGCGGATGGCCGTCAGCGGACGCCAGCTGCCCATCCTGCGCTTGACCTCCCAGCCGGCCACGACGGCGTCGAAGGCGGCCATGTTGATGATGGCGAAGATGCGCGCGTTGTCCGGCATCGACGTGCCCTTGGCCGCTGCCGCGGCGCGGGCCGCGGCGTTCCACACCTGGCCGCCGTTGAGCATCGTGAAGATGGCTGCGGCGGTCTGATCGGCCGTGCGTTCCGTCGAGTTCCGGGCTCCCAGCCGGCGCACCTCATCGAGCTCCTTGGCGTATTGGGCGCTGCCGACCGGCAGCGGGCCCGGCGCCGTCACCTCGGTGGCCGACTTGAGGAAGAAGGGCTTGGCCTCGGCCCAAAAGACCGAGGCGAACCCGCCCATGGACGGCGGCGCGGGCTGCCAGCTGCCCGGGCCGGTGGCCGGCGTGTAGGCGACGCGGCCGTTCCAGCCGTCGCTGGCGCGCATGATGATGCACTGCTCGGCCACCTGCCGGCCGAACGAAGCGCCGTCGTTCTTGCCCGCGCCGTCGGGCAGCTTGGCGAGGGACGCCTGCAGCGCGGCGTCGAGCGCCGGCCTCTGCAAGGGATAGATCGACAGCAGCACGGTGTGCGCCGCAGTGGCGGCGGCCGCTTCGGCGGAGGCGCCGGCCGGTGCCTTGGGCGCCGGCTGCATATAGGCCTGGTAGGTGCCCGTGACCGCATTGACCGCATCGAACATCGCCACATGCGTCAGCGCCAGCGTGCGCATCTCGATCTGCGGCGGGCTGGCCAGCGTGAGGCTCAGCGCGGTGGCGTTCCAATCGGTGACGACGTCGGCCCGCGCCGCAGGCAGGACGGGCAGCAGCAGGGTGGCCAGCACAAGGGCCCGCATGGCTAGCTTCATGGCAACTCCTTCCATGTTGAAGGAGTACGAGGCTCCGACCGCCGCGCGCCCGCGGCAACCCCCATCCCGGCGGGACGTGCGCCGTTTGTCCTCTCAGTTGAGGATTGGGCTCACGGGTGCACCCTTCGCGCTGTCCCGCTCATGCCGCCGCCGCCGCCAACGGCCGCCGCGGCAGCCGCATGAAGGCCAGCGCGCAGAGGAAGGAGGCCATGCCCATCGCGAACGCGCCGATGAACAGCCACGTGTAGCTGGACGTCGCATCGAAGATCAGCCCGCCCAGCACCGGCCCCAGCGCCATGCCGACGCTGCTGGCCATCGTCGTGCCGCCGATGACGGTGCCCATCATGCGCAGCGGGAAGTTCTCGCGGGCAATCACTGCGAACAGCGGCATCACGCCGGCATAGGTGAAGCCGAACAGCGCGGCCACCGTGTAGAAGCTGCCCAGCTGGCGCGCCTGCACATAGCCCAGCACGACGATGGCCTGGGCCAGCAGCGCCAGCACCAGCGTGCGCGCCGCGCCGAAGCGGTCGCCCAGCAGCCCGAACACGAGGCGCCCGCCCATGCCGGCCAGCCCCTCCAGGCTGTAGATGGACACGGCCGCCATCAGCGGGATGCCGCAGGTGACGGCATAGCTGACCGTGTGGAAGATCGGCCCCGAGTGCGTGGCGCAGGTCAGGAAGCTCGTCAGCACGAGGATCAGGAAGGGCGCCGAGCGCAGGGCCTGCCCCACCGACGGGCCGGGCTCCTGCGTGGCGGCGGCTTGCGCCTGCGCGAGTGCCGGCGGGCGGCGGATCAGCAGCGCCATGGGCAACATGACGCCCGCCACGATGGCCGCGACGATCTGCAGCGTCGTGCGCCAGTCATGGCCCTGCACCAGCCAGGCCACCAGCGGCGACATCGTCAGCGGCGCCATGCCCATGCCGGCCGACACCAGCGACACGGCCAGGCTGCGCCGCGTGTCGAACCAGCCGGTCACGCAGGCCATCAGCGGCGCGAAGATGGCGGAGGCCGCCAGGCCCATGACGGCGCCGAACAGCGCCTGGAAGGCCGGCAGCGACGTCGCCAGGCTGGACAGCGCCAGGCCCAGGGTCAGCAGCGCCGTGCCCGCCAGGATGACGAGGCGCGGCCCGATGCGGTCCGACAGCGCGCCCCAGCCCATGCTGCCGACGGCCATGGCCGCGAACGCGAACGTCATCGCGGCGGAGATGCCGGTGGTGGACCAGCCCGTGTCCAGCGCGATGGGCCGCAACAGCACCGGCAGCGAGAAGAGGGCGCCGATGGCTACGCAGCCCAGCAGGCCGCCGGCGGCGACGATGATCCAGCGGTAGTGGAGGCGCACGGTGTTCGTCAGGGAAGGCATGGTGTGTCCTTTGCGTTCGGAAGCCTGGTTGCAGGCAGGTGCTTCACCGTGACGACGAACGACGACCTGCCGGATCGACAGCCGAGCGGAACAAATGAAACAAACCAGCCTCTCCCCTGAAACCACCGCGGGACCGGTGGCAGGCACAGTGCGGCTCTCTGTTCAAGCAGGAACCCTTGTCATGACTTCTTCCGTTCGCCACATGCTGGCCGCCCTCATCGTCGCCAGCGCCTTCACGTCGGGCCTGGCCCATGCGACGGATGCCTTGCCAGGCATCGAGCAGGCCCTCAACGCCGCGTTGCAGGACAAGCGCGGCATCACGCTCTACGTGAACGGGCAGGCGATCTCCGGCGCGGTGACGCGCATCGAGGCGGGCAAGTGGGTGGAGCTGCGCAACCAGCAGTTCGGTCGCATCCTCGTGCGTCTGGATCGCATCGACGGCATCGCGGCGCCCTGACAGCTGCTGCCCGACGCAGCGGGGCATTTGGCGTGCCCGGGAAGCCACCGAGGCGACGCTCAAGTCGGCGCCAGCGTGACAAATCTCGCTGCAAGGCTGACTGCGTCGTGGCGAGCGGGCATGGACGCGAAGGACGCTGGCTACAGTCGCCGCGATTTTCAGCAGTTCTCAGCCGGTGCCTGCTGTTGGCATCCGCCCTCAACGTCACATCCTGGATGCCCCGAATGCGTCTTTCCGCCCTGTTCGTCGCCACGCTCGCCCTCGTGGCGAGCAATGCCAGCCGCGCTCTCCAGTTCCCGACGCCCGAAGATCCGCGGGCCCGTGAACTCCTCGCCGAAGTGGGCATGACCGCTGCGAAATTCGAGGGCCTGCTGAAGTTCGCGAGGCCCGCTGCCGCTGACTGGCCTTGCGAGCCGTCGCTGGGCTACCTCTACCAGGCGGCCGGCCTGTGGAATGCCTTGCCTGCGGACCAGTTGCCCGAGGAACTGCGCACGCAACGCAAGGACATCGACAAGGCCACTCGCAAGATGATGCGCGCCATGAACATGGACGCGAGCGCCGCGGGCAACGACACCTACAGCAATATCGAGCTGATCCCGATCCGGGCGCAATGCACGGACGGCAAGCTGGACGGCCCGGTCGAGTACTACGCCAAGTTCGATTCCGTCCGCGAGTCGACGACTGAGATGCTGTCGACACTGACGAACAAGCTGGAGAAGAACCGCAACGTCATGAACACGGCGGCCGAGGTTCACATCTGGGCCACCTACAAGGCGGGCAAGCTCGTTCCCGAGGGGTTGCAGACCGTGCGGCGCGCGACGATGACGACGAAGATGTTCTTCGAGAACCCGGACATGCAGAAGAACTATGACAAGAGCATGGGCGCGGCCAAGCCTATCCCGAGCATCTATGTGCAGGTCAATGCCAAGGGCGGCCATGTCATGTTCATGCCGATGGAGACCGCCAAGATCAGTGCCGGCTTCCTTGGCCCGAAGGCGACCCTGGAAACCAAGCTGATGACGACCATCATGCTCAATGGCGAGGGCGTCCAGGACAGCTTCACCTACACCGACGGTCCGTTGACCGGCAAGGGTCGCTTCAATCCCGAGACCAACACGCGCGAGACCATCACCTACATGGACAACTTCCTCCCTGCGCTGGGCAAGAAGCTCTCGGAAATGCCCAACATGGAGAACTATCGCGAGGTCAGCCTCGGCGGCCGCAACATGCTGGAAATGCGCAGCTGCATGGTCAACAACGCCATGGTGAAGATCGACCCCTGCCCGGTCGAGCAATGAAGCCGCGCGTCCTTTCCTCCCTGGTCGCCGGCGTGCTGCTTGCCGCGGGCGCGCCCGCCGCGCTAGCGCTGGACGGGGGCGACGTGCGCGTCTTCATCTGCGACAGCGGCGACTGCACCAACGGCCGCGGCACGGCGCGCTCCGTGGTCTCCAAGCTCTCCTACACGGGCAACTGGCGCAACGGCAAGAGCGTGGCCGGGGAGACCTACGACATCACCCATCCGCTCACGCCGGGTGTCACCTACCACGCCACCTATGCGGCCAACGGCCTGCAGGACAGCGGCGACATGGTGTTCGGCAATGTCTTCACCGGCCGCCATGTGCCGGTCTACGTCGGCAGCTATGCGCACGTGGACAACCCATTCGCCAAGATGCAGGTGCCGGTGCCCAAGCGCGGCCGGCTCGACATGGGACAGGGCATCGTCTACACGGGGCGCTTCGAATACCTGCCCAGCAAGAGCACGATGAACTCCGGCCTCGTGCAGGGCGTCTACATCTTCTTCGGCACCGTCACCGACACCGAGGACGAGACCAGCGAGACCGGCCTGTACGTGACCGACGTGCAGATGCACAGCGCCCGGCCGACCTTCTTCAAGGCCAACGCCAGCTACCTCGTGAAGCTGCAGAAGCGCTACCAGGAGGAGCTGTCGCTGGCGAGGACCGAGTTCGCCGAGCGCGAGTCCAGCGAGCGCTGGCGCGGTGCGCTAGGCGTGGTCGGCCGCTTTGCGCTCGCGCTGGCAACGGGCGACCTTTCTTCCGCGCTGAAGGGGGCCGTCAACGAGGCGGCCATGAACCTCGTCAGCGGCATGCTGAAGAGCGACGACAGCAAGGCCAGCGTCGAGGACGTGACCAACCAGGCCATTCAGTCCGCCGCGGCCGGCGACGCTGGCGCCGAGAAGCAGCTGCAGGGCATTGTCAGCCGCTGAAACCACACCCCAATCCATGACCCAGACCTCCACGCCCGCTTCCCTTTCGCTGCTCGCCTGCATGCTCGGCTTCGCCTTGGCGCTGCCGGCGTCTGCCGCCGACGACCACGGCCAGGCCGCCCAGTACCAGGACCCCAGCAGCCAGGGCAAGGTGGCGGGCGTGGGCATCGAGAGCCAGGACATCGTCACCGTGTCCGACACCATGGTCCGCGACCTGCTGTCCGACGCGGGCGTCATGAAGATGGAGCGCGCGCCGCGCATCATCATGGACGCCGAGTACTTCAAGAACGAGAGCACGCAGCGCATCAACAAGAACCTCATCGTGGACCGGCTGCGCATCGCGCTGCAGCGGGCCTCGAAGGGCCGGTTGCTGTTCGTCTCGCGCGAGTCGGCGGCGATGGTGGCGGCCGAGCGCGAGATGAAGCGTGACGGCGTCACCGATGTCGGCACCACCGGGCTGACCAAGGCCCAGGCCGGTGGGGACTTCCGCCTGGTGGGCCGCATCAGTTCGCTGGATTCACGCAGCGCCGGCACGGGCACCGTCGAGCGCTACACGCAGCTGTCCTTCGAGCTGATCGATCTGGAGACGGGCATCAGCCTGTGGTCCAACCAGTACGAGATGAAGAAGGCCGGGCGCGACGACGCCATCTATCGCTGAATGCCGATGCCCGCGCATCGTTTCCTGATCGCCTGCCTCGCGGCGGTGCTGGCCGTCGGCGGCGCGGCGCTGGCGGACCCGCTGGAGGAGGTTGTCGGCGCGACCGCCGCACGGCTTGGGCGCCCGGTGCCCGACTACCTGCGGCCCTGGATCGCGCGTGACCGCGAGTGGGGCCTTCAGCACCGCGTGCTGGTCGAGATGACGGCCGGCCGCATCGCCTTCCTGAAGGGCGACTGGGCGCAGGCCGAGGCCCTGCTCGCCGACGCCCAGGCCCAGGTCGAGACCATCTATGCCGACAACCCCAGGGCCAAGGCCGCGCGGAGCGTCTTCGTGCCCGAGTCCACCAAGGACTTCAAGGGCGACCCCTATGAACGCGCGATGCTGGGCGTCTACCTGGGGCTCATCGACCTGTCGCGCGGCGACTTCGACAATGCGCGCGCGGGCTTCCGCTTCGCGCAGCTTCAGTTGACCTGGTCGGCCTCGGAAGACTACGAGGACGACATGGCGCTGCCCCAGTACCTGGTCGGCTGGTCCTACTGGTGCGAAGGCAGCCGCAGCTCGGCCGCCGAGGAATTCGAGCGGGCGCGCAAGCTGCGTGCCGAACTCTCGCTGCCGCGCGAGGGTGACAACCTGCTTATGCTGGCCGAGGTCGGTTCCGCGCCGGTGAAGTTCCGCGCCGGTCAGTATGGCGAACTGCAGCGCATGCGCGCCGGCGCGCCGTCGCCGATGCAGCAGGTGGCTTTCCGCGTGCCGACCGCGGCGGGCGCGCCGGCCTTCGTGCAGGCGGCGCTGGCGGAGGACCTGCTCCATCAGGCCAGCACGCGCGGCGGCAGGGCGGTCGACAGCATCCGGGCCGGCAAGGCCAGCTTTCGCAGCGGTGCCGACGCGGTCAAGTCCGCCGGCGCGGGCGTCGGCACGGTGGCCCTTGGTGCCGCCGCGTTGCAGGGCTACACAGGCCATGACAGCCGTGCGCTGAGCGGCCTCGGCGTCGTCGCCGGCCTTGTCGCCCTGACGGCCAAGGGCGTCGCGTCCAGCGCCGAAACCCTGGCCGACATCCGTTACTGGTCCAACCTGCCGGAGCGCATCTACGTGGCCGTTGGCCGGCTCGACGCGGGCGCGGAAGGCGTTGAGACCGGTTACTACAGCTTCAGCGGCAAGCCGCAGCAGGGCGCGCAGGGGACAACCCGCTGGAGCGCACGCCACGAATGCGCCGTCCACGTGACGCAGTCGACCGACGCGGCCAGCCGCTTCGACCGCAGCCCGGCCGCCAGCTGGCCGGCGCTCGCGGGGCTCAAGCCGGCGGCCGGCCTCGTGAGCTACGAACACCTCATCACCCCGGAGCTCGCCGACGAAGGCGAGGCCCTGCTCGACAGTTTCAAGAAGACGCGCGACGCCGCGCGCTGAACCCGCCCAAGGAGAAGCCATGCTTTCAAGACGCGCCTGCCTGCTCACTCTCGCCGTGCTCGCCGGCTGTGCCACGCCGCCGCTGCCGCACGGCATCCGCCTGATAGATGCCGAGCGGCTGCAAAAACGCATCCAGGTGGAGCAGCCGCGCACCAGTCGTTCCGACACCGGCACGCTGCGCGTCGCGGTGTCCGTCGTGAACAAGGCCGATGGCCGCCTCGTCATCGAGGGCCGCGCGATCTTCACCGGCGCGGCCGGCGGCGAAGCCCCGAGCGGCTGGAAGCGCGTGTTCATCAACAAGGATTCCAGCGAGACGCTGGAGTTCCTGTCGCTCGGCGACAAGGCCAACGACTACGTCGTCGAATTGCGTGAGGCGCAGCGGTGAGCCGGGCTGCCGCCGCGCTGGCGGCGCTGCTGGCCGGCACGACGCTGGCCTGCCACGCGCAGGACGCATCGCTGTATCGCAAGGATCAGCCGGCCGTGCTCGAACGCGAATCGCCGGCGGCTGCCCGGCAGCAGCGTGCCGATGCGATCTCCAAGGCGTTTTCCCAGGCCTATGCCAAGGCAGGCAGCCCGCGGGTGCTGCTGCTCTGGCACCGGACGGTCAGCGACAGCTTCTCCGACCAGCAGCAGCTCACGCGCACGCAGATCAGCGTCGGCGAGCGCCCGCAGGACAACCGTGCCAGCCAGCTCGTGCTGAACTGGAAGAACCAGCCGCCGCAGGCCGTCAGCCTGCTGGCGCCCGCCAGCGCTGCCGACTATGAAACCGCGCTGCTGCAGCCGCTGCTCGCCGCGGGCGCGCGGCTGGTGGACCGCAGCGTGGCCATTCGCATGACCGCGCTGAAGGCGTCGGGCGCGGCCTCGTCGCCGGCTTCCGCCATCCCCGGCGCAGCGCTTGAAGCCCCAATGATCGAGGCGCAGGCCTTTGCGGAACTGGCCGACCATGTGCTGCAGGTTCAACTGCTGCCCGACGCGCAGGCGACCCAGGGCTGGCGCGCGCGGTTGACCATCGTCGACGTGCGCACCGGTGCCGTGCTGGCGGAGATCTTCCGTTCCCGTGCGGAGCCTGCCGGCGGATCGGCCGTCGCCCGCGTTACGCCTTCTGGGCAGGCGGATGGGCAGCGGGAATGGCAGGCGACGGAGCGCGGGTTCGTCGCAGTGCAGAAGCCCGTCACGATCACGCAGTCCGCGCAGGACGACGCGTTGGTGCTGATGGAGCGCTGGCCGGCGCGTTGAGGCGGGTAGCACAGGGGCGGGGAGCGCGCCGCTTGTAGTTGCAGCCCTACAGCAGGTCGCCGGCCGTCACGATGCCGCGGTGCGAATGCTCGGCCTAGAGTCGCTCGGACTTTCACGCCATCCAGGAGCACCGCATGAGCCGCCTCGACGTCACCGAAAAAATCATCGCCACCAAGGTTGCCAAGGGCATCAAGTGGGCCGATGTCGCCGCCGAAATCGGCCTCAGCAAGGAATGGGTCACGGCCGGCTGCCTGGGCCAGATGACCTTCAACGACGAGCAGGCCGCCAAGCTGGCCAAGCTCTTCGACCTGAGCGAGGCCGAAGCCCAGTGGCTCAAGGTCGTGCCCTACAAGGGCAGCCTGCCGACCAGCGTGCCGACCGACCCGCTGATCTACCGCTTCTACGAGCTGATCAGCGTCTACGGCACGACCTTCAAGGAGCTCATCCACGAGGAATTCGGCGACGGCATCATGAGCGCCATCGACTTCAAGATGGACCTGCAGCGCGAGCCGAACGCGGCCGGCGACCGCGTCAGCATCGTCATGAGCGGGAAATTTCTCCCCTACAAGACGTACTGAACATGAAGCCGCCGCTGCCTCCGTTCATGCTGGAGTCCGCCACGCAGAAAGTGCGCCTGGCCGAGGACGCCTGGAACAGCCGTGACCCCGACCGCGTCGTCGGCGTCTACACGGACGACACGGTCTGGCGCAACCGCGCCGAGTTTCCGGTCGGCCGCGATCAGGTGCATGGCTTCCTCGTGCGCAAATGGGCGCGCGAGCTGGACTACCGCCTCATCAAGGAGCTGTGGGCCCATGACGGCAACCGCATTGCCGTGCGCTTTGCCTACGAATGGCACGACGACTCGGGCCACTGGTTCCGCAGCTATGGCAACGAGAACTGGGAGTTCACGCCCGAGGGGCTGATGCGGCGGCGCTTCGCCAGCATCAACGACCTGCCCATCGCCGAGTCGGCGCGGCTGTTCTTCTGGCCGCTGGGGCGAAGGCCGGACGAGCATCCGGGCTTGAGCGACCTGGGCCTGTAGGGCGGGTCGCGACCCGCCGTTGGGGCGCGGAATCCGAAACCTGTTGACGGGTGGTCGCCACC